>Ga0307518_10002947_pt1 | contig 12332 bp, 6 predicted proteins | sample 25_EM_MG_FD_203889 | JGI IMG/M metagenome (GOLD analysis project Ga0307518, IMG submission 203889) | Populus trichocarpa ectomycorrhiza microbial communities from riparian zone in the Pacific Northwest, United States - 25_EM | ecosystem: Host-associated > Plants > Roots > Unclassified | place... | reverse complement strand
GGTGTAGAATAGATAAACAGGGGATGGAGAGGGAAAGAGAAAGTAATGATAGTGAGATTAAAATGTAGATTTGAATATTGATGTCAACATAAATGATGATGTTGCTATTTTTTCATGTGTTTTAATCGGATGGGTTCTTTTCCTTTTCTTTTTCAATTATATAGAGATGATATGTTCTTTTTGGCAAAATTGAAATTAGTCCCAGATACTTGATGCCTTGTCTCATGGTGATCTGCCAATTGAAATGGCAATACACAAAATATAATTTAATTTAAGGCAGGTTGGAGTCTTCTACTAAACATCAGGATCTGATATTGATGGTAAACGTGCTGGGGAGCTAAAATTTGCACAACATGGAAGTAGGGAGTTCATTGTATTGAATTTGTGTACGGATTGTTTGCCATTCAGGGCGAAGTTGAGGGACAATGTCTGAAGACCTAGTTTATTAAAGTAAATATTCTCCATATTTAGCGTCACTATTTCAATAGAACAAAATGCAGGACATGCGATTCTTATTTGATGTCAGTTAACTTTAGGCATTACTGGGTTTCCATTTCCGTTTGTTTCTATGAATTGCCTAGTCACGTGCTTGTGCTGTATGGTTGCCCTGCAAACATGTTAAAGAAAACTTGTTCTCCTCATTCTGCCTTCAAATTGGTTTCAATAATGACGTGCTGAATTGCTGGACTGATGTGTATTGTGCTTCAAGTCCATTTTGATGCTGACCCCCGTGGAACAATTATTTGAAAAAAGATTAAATAGCCCGTGTAAGCATTACCTATAATTGACATTTGTGTTCTTTTTTGAACTTTTAACATCTTGTAGTGGGTGATTCAAGGAATAATTCCACATTCAAACTCAACCTCAAGATCAGAATCTAATTGAAAAGTCATTTTATGAGACTAGTGATAAAAAAATGTTAACTTCTACGTTCTTTTAGATTTGTCAGCATGTTTTTCAAGCTTTCTGATATTCTGATGCTCGTTCTCGCATTTATAGCTTAAAGATGATGTTTTGACTACGTTTGCAACCAGCTTCTTGAGTATGGCACTGTGAATTATCATTACAAATTACAAAATAAACTGAAAGGCTTGATGGTTTTTCTGTATATCGTGGCACTATACACGCTTTTAGTGTTTAGTGGGGATTACAATAGTTTTTTTTTTTTCGTATAACAGACACTTTTTTTTATGGTATCATTGCATGTGCTTATTATGGTGTTTTTTGAGTTGACTGTCATCTATTTGCACATTTTTTAGTATTAAAGATTTTGATTAGATTACTGGGCTTGAATAGAGGCATAAATATATAATTAAAAGAAAAATGGTCAAATTGAAAATCAAAAACAAAAATAGGTCTTTTCTAAAACTTGCTTGAAAAAGTGCTATCCATATATTCTATGTTGACTTATGTTTTGGCCCTTTTAGTTTTAGCATTTTAGTTTTTTATTCAGAAGTTTATTTTGTTAATGTTTTAGTTGTTGAGTTTGATAGATAAAAGCAATATTCGATGGCAAACAGGGGAGAGGAAATTGTTGATTGCCCACGTTTCGTCAATAAATTTTTTTTATCCTGGTGTTAGTTGGTATGATTGGATGACGAGTTTCGGTGTGGGGCTTTTTTTTATCCGTTTTAAGTATTTTGAAAAAAATTAGATTTTGGGATTGTTTTTTTTATTTGGGATGATTTTTATTTTTTAAGTTAGTTCGGGGTTATATATGGTTTTTTATTTAGGTTTTTTTTTCAAATAAATTTTCTGGTACAAAATAAATTCCAAAATAATGCTCAATGGTTTTGATTGTAAAGATTATCTTTTTTATCCTTCTTCATTTATTTTTATTTTTTTGATTTAAAAAAAAAAGCTTTTTTAAGGAAAATAGATTAATAAGAAAAGAATTAATTACACTGACATTATTTTATTTTAATGTAATTTAATTTCTTACTTTTGTTAAAAACAAATTGTAACATATAATTACACTGACATCACGTATATCACGTTTTTCAGTACATTAAGCGCATCGTTTTATGTTTCACATCAAAATTCCTAAAACGGTTTCTTTTAAGCTTTGCCATCTATCGCCAAAATGACAGAGGCTATGAAATGAATGCAATTTCTAGAACGGTTTGTTTTTCCTTGTGTTCACAGAAGAAAAAAAAATCTAGGCGTTTGTTTCCTGCAAAGTGAATATTGTTAGCTCCTTGTTTGTTCCTGAGTATGATAACATGAAATGATTTCTTTCAATTTGTTTAGCTAATGTTTCGGGTTACATAATACCTATTATCAAACATTTTTCAAAAATCATATCAGCCATAACTATACAAAATGGATCCTAGGTCATTGATTATGTTTTCTGATGTCACTCGCCTCCTCTTTTACGAAGTTAAATTTATATGCGATTCCATCCCGTGGTATGAATGAGTAGAATCAAGAGACAATGTACAAGAAAAGTGCTTCATTGCTTTTCTGATGATAATAATGCAAGGGTGCATTAGATAAAGATTGTTTGATTTTGATAGTTTTTCTACCACTGCAAGAAAAGTACTCCACAAACTATTAGGTCTGCAGTAGTTGGAGGAAACTTATTTCCATAGTTTCTTGCAGCAGTGGTTTGCTGCGGAAGAGCGTGTTTGTCTATGTTGTTGCGTCTGTGTTTTGTTTAAAACAAAACGCAGACGCAACAACATTTAATTAAAATAAAACATAAATTTCTATTCATGGGTCCCACCACGTTATGCGTTTGAAACGCATGAAAATCGAAAGACCTGCTTCTCACGGCTGCACCATGCAGCATCCCTCCAACAGTTTAATTCACTCGCACTGTTCACTTAAACAGTTTTTTTTTTTTTTTGAAAAACCAGTTAACAGTTTTTTTTTTTTGAAAAACCAGTGCATTTAATTGATTTCACTCGCATTACTCACGTGAATGTGATAGTAATTTTTATTTTTAAATAAAAAAATTAGTTTAAGTTGAATTAAATTTATTCGTACTGTCATCTCAATTTTATTCATGATAATATTTTATCTAATTTTATTGCACGCTCTAAAAATCATCGAAACTGTAGTTCTTGTTGGATGAATTTTGTATGTAATAAAATTGTAGATAGTTTAATGGAGCAATAAATTTTTTTTATATAAAGTATAATTTATTTCACGATGTAATATCAATAGTTAAATCTACAATATTTAAATTAAAAACAAATAAAATATATATATATATATATATATATATATATATATATATATATATTAAATTATTTTATAACCTCAATTTGAAAAGCATTTTTTTAACCAAACACATTAAAACTATTTTTTCTTCAACCTCAATTTTAACCACAGTTTTAACCAAACACCTATTTTTTCAAACTAACCTTAACTAAAAGTACTTTTTATAAAATAATTTTTTTCAAACCACAACCACAATAATTACCACAATACCAAACACACTCGAAGTCTTCTTAATTCATGACCTCGATCATGCCCTTGCAATTGCTATTTATGCCATGTGGAATATGCCCTTGCATTTGCAATTTATGCCACGTGGAGTATGCTATTTATGCCATGTGGAATATGCCCTTGCATTTGCAATTTATGCCACGTGGAGTATGCCCTCGGGTTTTCGCTTGTCAATATTTTGGTTTTTGATCTGTGTTGACATATTTTTAGGGGGGAATTCATTCCCTCAAATGCATGTCGAGGAAAACAATGACTTTTATTCACGTGGCTGGAACGTGGACACAATCTTGACGTGGTATTACACATAATGTGTACTTGATTAAAACAAATTCCCGTACTTCTCAGGTAAAAAAGAGAGTACTATAGCCCATTACAAGGCGAGCACTCATTTACTTGGAGCGAGAAAGCAGGTTCTATCTCGATTGAAGATCAATCTTCAACATCTTTGTGAGAAAAAGAGGGGTATATCAAAAACAAAGCAAGATAAACAATCAATTGTGGCTCTCAAACAGGTTGAATAACGTCGTGATCTTAGTGGAATTGGCACTAGACGGTTGAGAAACGTAGTATAAATCTAGAGACTAATAAAATAATATACAAGTTCTTGTGATGAAGTGTTAAGGAGTTTGATTCTTGAAGCCTCATCTTCTTTAATGAGGATGAAATAAAGTTGGCCGTGGGTAAAATGAATTGCATCTAAGAAAATTTATTGACATTAAAAAGAAAATCTTGGGTTTTTAGATTTTATAATTTGTTTTGATTTATTTTTTATTGAGTTATCCTGATTTTATGACCTAGTTGGCAAGTTTGACAAGTTAATTTATATATTTTTTAAGTTTTTTTTTTTAATTTCGTCCTTTAATATTAGATTGATTTAGTATAAAGTTTAATAATTTATTTTGATTTGTTTTTTATAGGATTAATATAGTTTTATAACTTGATTCACAGACTTGACATGTTAATCCGGGTTGATACAAGTCAATATATTGTGTTGTTATCTTAATATTAAAAACAGGTTATCTTGAAATTTTTTTGAGTCAGATTCTGTTTATATTGGTTATTCGGGTTGCTTTTGGATCCGTAAATCAACTATAACATATCGAGTTAACTCACATAATTATTTTTTTTCATTAGAAAAAAATTATTAGCAACATTTAAATCTTTATTTTTTTGTTCAAGAAAAAATTAACTTAATCTACGTAATGATAATATATAATATAGGTGAATAATCTAGTTTTATCTCTCAAAAACACGACTAGTTTCTCATTTAACAAATTGAGGTTAAGGTGACTATCTAGAAAGAAATGTATCCACATCATATAGTCTGGAATGAGAAGAATGCTTCGATAAGAAAATCTTATGGTATCTGATTCAATTTGTTCTTCATATCGTCGTGATTTTTTTTTTTTTTTGAAAATGTCTTGAAATTCGATACCGTGAGTTTCAAACTTAATTTATTTTAAAACAAAACCGTGCGTTTGAAGTTGTTAGCAATATCTGGACTATCAAAATGTAATTTAGATCAAGCATGTATTCGAGTTTAAGAAACTTAATTATATTACGAGATTAGTGTAACTTGCTACTTTAGTGGCTTTATGTTTCTCCTCGTCAAATATAAGCACGACTGAAGACCACACCACATACATTTCAGTAGCGTGATTTATGCTAAAAAATAAAGAAATCTAAAGAAAATTATATAGTATATTTGAATAATAATTTTGATTTTCATAAAATAAATTAGACATTTATATTTATATTATTTCTAAAACCCTTTATAAAAATGACTTCTAATTAAAATTTACCTAAATTTATATATAGTATCAGATTTTTTAAATAATAAAATACTTATTAAATTAAAAAATTTAAGCTAAGTAGAAAATAAATAATTTAAATATAAAATTAATTAAAAAATAATTAAAACAGGAAAATAATACTTCATACATTATATGAGATACCTTGAGTTTTCCTTGCAAACTTATTTTCAAGCGTAACTTTGTTAATCTAGTTTATAAAATTATGAGTGTTACAAGTAAGTGATTGTGTGAAGTGCATCAAGACATTTTACTCTCCAAATTTTTTATAAAATAATTTAATTGATACCTTTTCATTTTGAATTATGTAAATTAAATGATTTAATTAATAATTTTTCATAGTAGGTAGGACCTAAAAAAATAATAATCATTTTTTATTTAAAGTATGTTTGAAACTGTCATAAAGATTTTTTTTAAGTATTTTTTATTTGAAAATATATTATAATAATATATTTTTATTGTTTAAAATTTTTAATATTGATAGTTGATACACTAAAAAAATTAAAAATATAAAAAAAAATTAATTTATAATATTTAAAAATAAAAATTAGTGAAAACGATGGTGAGACGTGAGACTGTTACACCTTACCTGTAGCCAAACTGGCCCCACAAATGATTCCACACGTACAGTTAACACAACCGAAGAAGTTGTCTCGTAAAACAATGTTCCACAAGGAAACCAAAACCTTTCTCATTTCCTCGAAATGGACAAACCAACCGCGTAAATCTAAACCTTCAATTTCCATTTTCTTCTGCCATCTCTAAACTTGGTCTGTAAGAAAACTCAAAAACGCGTATTTATTTTTAACTCCAAGGTCTTCAAAAAGCAATTCTCTCTCTCTCTCTCTCGTCATCACATAAAGGAGCAAACAAGCATCTGCTTGCTTGTTCGCTTGTGCCTGTCCCCGTGCCCCTGCGAAGTACGTACTATCATCAACTCCTTTGAGAGTGTGTGTTTCTTGGCTCTTAAGAGCTCATTCAAAAGCTTAGTAATCAAACAGTAAAGAGCGGGCATACATGGGGAAAAAGCTTGATGCTATTCTGGGAAGGACCTTTAAAGCCTATAAGTTGAAAGCAGTGGCCAGTCTTGCCATCTCTCGCGTTGCTATATTCAAGAGCCAACGCCAGGTCAGGTGCAACCAAGCCCGCTCTGATGTGGTTCAGCTTCTTGAAAAAGGACACCATGATCGTGCTCTTCATCGAGTAAGATTTTTGACGAATGCACACCATGCCTCCATTTACCTCTTTCTTTATTTTCTTTATGAACTTTTGTTTACTAGTCTCTTTTATTTTTATTTTTAACAGGTTGAGTATTTGATCAAGGATCAGAATATGTTGGATGTATATGTGATGATGGAAGGATACTGCAATTTAATGGTAGAAAGACTCCAGCTCATTGAACAAGAAAGGTTGCTTTCTGTTTCCACATCCCTATCCTTTCATCAGCAATTTTCAGTTTTTCATTCTGTTGATGGGATTATTTTTTTATTACAGAGTGTGTCCTGATGAATTGAAGGAGGCCATATCAAGCTTGCTTTATGCTTCTTCGAGGTGTGGGGATTTCCCCGAGCTTCAAGAAATTCGTACTGCTTTCACCTCCCGTTATGGCAAGGAATTTGTTGCTAGTGCTATTGAATTGCGTAACAATTGTAGAGTGAACCCAAAGGTATGTTTTGATTCGAAGAATTTGCCAAACTAAGCAGGGAGAGAATTTACCCACTTGGTTAATTTCAGCACAACGCATTAATTTTGTAAAACAAGGCATTTGCTCGATCTTTTCCATAAAAATCAGCACAGCATATTAATTTTGTAATCGATCTTTTCCCCAAAAACCTATACTTTCTGTCAAGACACCCTTTTAGGCAATCATTGTCATGCAATGATGGTGCTGTAAAGAAGAACAAAGGTATTGTTTCTCGTGAGATTTTAGCGATACAATTGTTTGATGTGGTGCTTGATGATGGTAGTAAAGCATAAGTTCGGAGAATTAAGTTTTTTTAGTTGTTTTGAGGTCTGATAAATGATGGTTACGAGGAATGGACTGTGTTGCCAAGGGGTCGGTTCAAGTGAGAAGGAGAAGACTCATTCAACGTAAGTCTCATATTAGAGTCCCGTCATGACTTCTGAGAAAGGTGACATTTCTACATCCGATTAGCCCCTTTAAAGATACTCTAAGCTTCAACCACTACATAGATACAACGGGGATCCCTTCAAAGGTTGTGTGATTAGTCTATTAGCACACCCATTTCTTAAAACCAAAAAAAAAAAGGAATGGAAAATTTCATTTATTGGCAGAACTTGCTGCTATTGGGTTTGATGAACATTGTAGTGAGGGGCAAAGGCAGCAAGAAGAGGTGCTGTTTTCTCATGCTGTGTAGATAAGCTTCTAAAACTGCTCTTTCAATTATTTTGTTTGCCTGGGAGTATAAAATGTCTAATAATCTAGTAACATGCATATTTTGTCTAAATCGAGAGAAATATTCAGAATTATTTTGATGGAAGCTCTCATTATCTATATTTTACTATATATGCAAGTTATAATGTGCCGTCTTGGTTTCTGTAGATGATACAAAAGCTGTCAACCCGGCAGCCAGACTTGGAGGGAAGAATGAAGGTGCTCGAGGAAATTGCTTCAGAAAACAGCATAATTCTGCAACTCGGGGAGAGTTCTTCCAGTACCACTGAGGTATGCAGGTTTCAATAAGAACATGAAGTCAACTATAGTGCTATATATAAAGTCAAGACTAAACATATGAACAATGCAGGGAAATTTGAAGGTCAACAAGCAAAAACAAGCCCAAACAGAGATAACTAGTTCTGGTGGCACTAAGCTGATTGACGATTTGCAAATGTCGTCTGAAGAGATAGAAAAAGATGGGCTATCTGATTCAGTGCATGCAAGAAAAAAGTACAGGGATGTAGCGGATGCAGCCCAGGCAGCTTTTGAGTCAGCTGCCAATGCAGCCGAAGCTGCAAGAGCAGCTGTGGAACTCTCTCGATCTGGTCCTCATGAACCTGATAATCAGAACAGTCACAATGGAGGAAGAAACAGGTCGCAGAAAGGCGAGCCCATACAAATTGAATCTCGATTTAAAACTCAGGAGATCCACCAAAAAAATGAAGTTGTGAAAGAGAAGGCTCGTGTAACAGAACTCAAGAGGTTGGTGTCTACTTCAAGTCTGGAATCAGAAGAGACTTTGAAGGTGAGTGCAGCGTCCTTGGATGCAGAGGACCCAACCAAGCAGTTAGAGAAGGATATAGTTTTCGATGAGAGCGACAATGAAAGTCACGAACATTTCAACAGCGAGCTTGAAGGAGAGATCCCTACAACAGAAGATTCTAATAAGAAAATTTCTAAAATCATTCAAGGTGATCTGAAGGTGGATTCAAGACATGGATATTCCACAGCACGTGCTACAGAAGGACCTGGTATTCAAAGTTCACAGCGCCTAAACATAGAGAAGGGACCGATTTCTGTCAGGACCAGACGAGTGCGAGGATTCTGAGAAGCATGAGCATATTGAGTCTGTTATGTTTTGGCGAGCTCTGCTAATTATAGGTTATATCTGTTTATTCTTTTTCCTAAATTTTGTGAACTTATTTTGTTGTTTTGGTTGTGATTGCCTTGTATCTTTACTGAATTTTGTAAAAAAAACAGAGGAATCTATAAAGTTACTGGCCTCTGGCTCGCTTCTTGCAACGTTGCAGCAGGTCACTAAATGGCTGCAAGCTCACACTAACATCTCTTCATCATATTCAAGTCCAAGTTCCTCCTGCAAAAACGTGAATATATTTATTAAACCCAACTCCTGCAAAGACAGATTGCATGTGCTGGCAAAACAGGAAACATATAAGGATGACCTTAAATTCTTTTAGATCCTGGGGTGAGTTCTCAGTTATGACACCCCACACATCCTTGAACATCCTTTTTCTCCACTGACTTAATTTCTCTGAATACATTTCCTCAATTGCCTTCCGCTCTTCTGGCCTGACCAAGGTAACTCCTTCGCGCAATTTTACCAATTTGTCTTCCATTTCCTTAACCTGATACGGAAATCAGAAGTCCTGAGCTCTATCCATTCTTCTTCACAGAAACAACTTCAAAAGACTCCCACTAAAGAAGCACTTCAAAAGCCCACGCGTAATTTACCCCCCTCAGCTTGGCTTCTTTATCGCGTATCTGTTGCAGTGTCAGATTCGACTCCAAGGTTCTAATTTCTGCAATAGTGTACATCAACCCAGCTCCCATCATATTTTTGTTAGCAGTACTTCTCCTGAAATTCACAGAGCTGAAATCCGTGTCAAGCTTTGTGTACATCAATCAGTATTTCTCATACCATATTAAAACAATTGAGACATCTTAAGTAGTTGTTCTAACGCGGAAATTCATCAGATTCAACCAGGCAATATTCATTTCATTTAATGAAAGAAAAAAAAAAGCCTACTTCTTTGGAACACATAACGGCCGCGTATAGAACAGACCGCCCTCAACCTCACTAATAGCTCTCTTCTGCTCATCCAGCTGTTGCTGCAGTTTAGCATTTTCTTCCTTCATCTGATTAAGCTCTTGGCTGTTGGGAATGTTAAAATGGTCTTTCCGAGCAAGATGTATCTTCTGCTTACCATACTCCTTAAACGACATCTTCCCATTATCCGAAAGATTACCCAGTGTTTTCTGAATTGCTGCCTTTTTTAGGTTGAACTTTTGCAACAAGTCAGCCACATTTTGAGAATTCAATGGCCTATTTTGCTACCCTACCGAAAATTCAAATTTATAGATGAAATTTATTTCTTCTGTAGTAAAAATGGGAAAGGGTTACGTACCTCATTCACGAAGTTGAGCACGATAGCTGCAGACAAAGAGATGATATTTTAAAGCTTTAAATAATAAACAGAACCTAAAACGGTTATTAAGAAGCGATCGAGCACGATTTGAGTTCTAATTCGTCATGAAGGCTTAAAGTTATTGGAGTGTTTTCTTGAGATTCGGAGGTTATTTACCTTCGGTGCTATCGGATTTGGGAGCCATCTATCTTCGACCCGGGAAAAAAAAATAAGAGAAAAAAAATTGAAACTTGCTCGATACGAAGAAAAATTGGACTTATTATGTCTATTTATTTTACATTTCAAGAATATTTTTAAAAAAAATTAAATTTTTTTTAATATTTTTTGTTTCAAATTAATATATTTTTAATATTTTTAAATTATTTTGATGGGTTAATATTAAAAAATAAAATAAAAATATTATTTTAATATATTTATGAGTAAAAATTACTTTGAAAAATAACAGTAACAACTCTTCTAAATATATTCTGGGTTGTTCCGTACGACGCCGTATCTGTTCTTTAAGTTTTTATACCAATACGCTGTCATATTAATTGTTTCCCTGGAGCTGGAGGTAAATTACTGCTTGGTCCCTGGCTGGGTTGAGTGTGTGTAGGGTAATGTTGTGGGGAGTGTTTTTAAAAGTTATTTTTAATAAAAAATATATTAAAATAATTTTTATATTTTTAATATTAATATATTAAAATTATTGAAAAATAACTAAAAATATTAATTTAAAAAATATTTTTAAAGACAGAAACTATAGTCAATCAAATGTCTTTGCCATACATTATATAACATGGTTTGTCATTTTTCATCTTTCAAACTATAGATCACGTATTTTAATTATTTGTGTTAGTGGTTTTTTTTATATTAATTTTCAGTAACAAAAAGACGAATCTGACCTTTCCTCGTGCATTCTATTACTTATGTTGATATTGAGAACAATATACTCCCCTAGTGGTGCTCATGGGTGGGGGTTGGGATTATACCCAATTAAATTTTTAATATTTTACAAATTATAGACCCAATTTATTAAAAAAATAGACTTGAATAGGTTGGATATATTAAATTGAGTTAAATTTTTTTATAAATATTACAAATATTCACGAGTTGAGAAATATAAATTCTCTTATTCATCGATAATTTTAAAATAAATATTGTTTCAAAAACATATAATTGTTTGTCTTTAATCACAATTGATAATTCAATGTGTTTTACGATATTTCAAACATATAGTTAGCGTTATACATAAAAAAAATATATATATTGAAACATAAAATAAAATATGATATATATATTCATTAATTTGGTTTTTTAACCAATTATTATTTATAATATCCATATTAACTAATTTCATAGGTTAAATCGGGTATTAACATTATAGATAACTCGGGTTTCTTTAAACATCCCTGCTGAATTTATAGAATTTTATTCCTATTTTAAAGACAGAGAGATTTTTTTTTTTTAACTTCAAACTCTTTAAAATATAATTTGAGAATGCAACATATAAAACAAGTCATGAAGCAAGAATATATCAATGAAAACTAAATTCAAGAAGTAATATTAAAATCATAACAAAAAAAGTTGTATTAAGACTGCTTTTTTTAAAATAAATTCCAAGTACCAGAAATGTCTTCTTGAAAAATAAAAATAAAAAATCCAGGTAATTAGTTTTTTAGAAGGAGTTTTCAAGTAACTATTAAATAAAATATAAATTCAAACTTCTCATGCAATCCAAAATAAATATTCAATAAGAGAAACGATGATGATTTTTCACCTTGAATTTTGTCCTCAACGAGTGTGAGTGGCGGTGAAAAATCCCTGATAATATATATAAAAAATTCAATCGACCCTTTTTCAAAATATGAAACTATGATTGGAGAAAAAATGGAAAACCCTTGTTGAATGAAGGAGGGGTGACAAAACTATAATAATCAATTTTAAAATTTTAATATATATCAAGGTAATACGAGGAGGATAATTGAATAATTACACGGGTGAAGGCAGATAACAATCCTCTCTAAACATATATTTATGTGCTTATATTAAGTAATATACTAAAACGCGTAGGAAATTCACTGTAGTTAAAGTTGGTTTTTTTTTTTTTTTAAGGACAGTTTTTTTTGCTTTTTTTTTCAGTTTTTTTTGGTTTTTTTTATTGGTTTTTTTTTTTGTTTTTTTGTTTTTTTTTTTTAAATAATTTTTTTTGTTTTTTTTTTTTTTTAATTTTTTTTTAAAGAA
>Ga0307518_10002946_pt1 | contig 12335 bp, 9 predicted proteins | sample 25_EM_MG_FD_203889 | JGI IMG/M metagenome (GOLD analysis project Ga0307518, IMG submission 203889) | Populus trichocarpa ectomycorrhiza microbial communities from riparian zone in the Pacific Northwest, United States - 25_EM | ecosystem: Host-associated > Plants > Roots > Unclassified | place... | reverse complement strand
AGATGGAGCCCCCTGGATTTCTTGTACGCCGAACCCACTACTGCTACGGATTGAAACCCAGCACGATCCGCAATATTCACTTAATCCACTCTGACGCTCACAAAAGGAGATCTTGTGGGATTTGTGGCACGTAACCCCATGGACCGCGTTGAGCCGCGCCCACGGATCCCGCCGAACCGGATCCTCCCAGCGTCGAGGAAGCAGCGACTCTCATCAACCAAGCGTGACAAGAGGACCCAGCGTGCCGCCCAGGCATGGACGACAACGACTATAGATCACAAAAAGGCGAAACGTGCACTATTTGACGACATCGCCATGACAGCAAGACCCCTTGGCGCCGACCGTAAAGGAGATCCCTTCGGCCAACCGCGTCAGCACAGAAACCGCACATCGAGCACTGGGCCTGTTGCGCACGTGAGGGCTTCTTACGTAAGGCGGCAGCGGGAACCGCCCCAAGATCATCCGCGAAGAGTTCGCACTCCAGGATCCAGGACACTCTTCGCAAGAGAGCTGTCAGCGTCGAGTGCGCATAAGGCCAGTCCAGGCTCGCCGAGGTTGCTCTTGCAGCCAGCAATTGTCGCCTAGCCGGATCTGGACGCCCGCCTTGCCATGCCAAGATCCGTGCCGCTGTCACGATCGCTCACCCGGTCCGTGTTGTCGGCCATGTCAGGGTGTTTGCCGACGATACGTGAATGACCAAACTCAACTCTGCTGTTGATCTTGCCGTAAGATGTGTGATCATCGTGAGTGGAGGGGAGCCATTCTGGTGCAGGATCATGCGCAGTCGGCGCGGGTGGTGCGGTTCTGGCGCACAATCGAGATGTTCAGTCCGCCGGGGGTTCCGAAACTCACTCCAGCCGGGCAGCGGCAGGATTCGACGCAGGTGGTCGTGGATGTCGCCCGCGATGAACCGGCGCCGTGGCAGGCTGCTCATCCGATCGCGCGGCGTCGGCCGCGCGAGGGTAAGACGTGGCAGTTCACTGTCTATGGCGGTTTGTACGACGTGGCGGCGGCGCGGGCCGCGTTGACCACTGCGTTCGGTGAGGACAACGTGCCGGCCGATGCCCGCGGGAACGATGGCGAGACTGCACTGTTCGCGTTCACCCTCGACGCGGAGGGATGCCTGGTGGAGAACTCGGCCACGTTGTCCGCGTGTGCCTGGGCGATCAGCAGGCTTGCCTCACCCGGACCGGACGACCCCACGTGGTTGGACGGGTTCGCGCATCACGAGCGCGAGTTCGTGGCCGCGTTGAACAAGCTGGTACCTCCCAAGCGTGAGCCAAGGTCGACGGGGAACGGCGTGGTCAAGTCCGCTTTGACCACTGCGGGAAGTGCGATCACCGAACAGGCGAAAGGCGCCGCCAAGGAGGCGGTCGCGGCCGGCGCGAAAGCCACGGGTGCCGCGGTGACTACCGCGGTGGGCGCTGGAGTCACCGCGGTCGCGGGTCCGGTTGTCGGGGGGATCGCCGGAGCGGTCGCTGGCACCTTCGCCGAAAAGCTGCTGACCCCGCGCGCCTCCGAGTCCTCGCCCAAGAACGAGGGTGACGCCGCGGATCGGCCCGCAGGCCACAGCGAGGCAGGTATGACGGTTCCGCGGCTGCGGATGACCGCGGCCGCGCTGAATACGTTCGTCTCGGAGCTGGCCTCTGCTCTGGGAGTCGCGGACGTGCTGGACGCCCACGGGGTTCGGGTGGCCTGCACGCAGGTCCCGGAGACCAAGGCAGATCAGGCTGGTGGGCAGAACTTCCTGAACAGCTACATCGCCGTCGACCTGGCAGAGATCGAGGACGCTGTGCAGTCCGGGAATGTCGGCGCCGGACTGGCCACTTACCTCGCCGATCGCCCCGCCACGGGCAGGGTCGATGTGCGCGCCGGGCGCGACCCGCTGATCCACGGTGTCCAGCCGCGCTACATCCCGGGTGGGCGCTGGCCGACAGCAGTGTCGCGGCCACTGGTGATCAGTCAGCAATTCGCCGTGAACCAGATCATGTCCGAACTCGGCGACGACACGGGCCTGTTCGCGGTCAACGGCCCGCCCGGCACCGGCAAGACCACCATGCTGCGTGACGTCCTGGCCGCCATCGTCGTCGAACGCGCTACTCGTCTGGCCGCGCTGCAGAACCCCATGGACGCCTTCACAGACGTGACCGAGAGGGTGGCGCTCGGCCCGCGATACAGCGCCGCTGTGCGAGGACTGCGGCCGGAGCTGACCGGGTTCGAGGTGGTGGTCGCCACCGCCAGCAACGACGCGGCGGCCAACGTGACCGCGGAGATCCCGGCCATGGACGCGGTACGCGGGGCCGAAGAAGAGGCCTTGGCCATCGACTACTTCACCGACCTCGCCTCACATGTACTGGGCGGCCCAGCCTGGGGAATGGTCGCCGCGGCGCTCGGCAACATGAAGAACCGCAACAGCTTCGCAAGCCGATTCTGGTGGGGTGACGGCGCCCGCCAGACCTCGGACGAAGCAGGGAGCCAGCATGCGGACGATGCGACTGACACGGACGAGCTGAACGACGAATTCGGCAATGTCGGCCTGTTGAACCTGATGAAGCAGGTACGCGCAGACCCGGACATCGTCGAGGACTGGGACACAGCGGTGGCCGCGTTCACCGACGCACAAGCGGAGGTCCAAAGGCTTGCCGCCGTCCGTCAGATCGCCGCCGAAGCCATTACAGAGTTCACCTCCCGCCGGAATGCGGTCCGTGAAGCCGAGGACAGACTGCGGCAGTCACAGGCCGCCTGCGAGCAGCTCGACAACGATCTGCGCCATGCCACCGAGCAATGCCACGAGTCCGACCGCGCCTACAGGAAAGCCGACGAGGAGTACGAGGACTGGCCCAACCACCGGCCTGGCTGCTGGGTCTCACTGTCCACCGGCTTCCGGGCCGGCAAGGAATGGGACACCCAGCATGGCAAGTTACGGAAGGCCCGGGACAACGCCAAAACCACCCTCGCTCAGTGGACTGACGTCGTCCCCAAATGCAAGTCCGCCTTGCACGAAGCCGTGCTACAGAATCGGCGGAACGAGAACGCCCTGAACGATGCCACCTACGCGCTGGCCGCGGTGCAGGCACGCATCGACGCCGCCCGAGCCGAGTGGCCCACCACAGTGCCTTTTGGTGACGAGCTCGCCGACGAGGCACGATTTCAACTGTGCGCGCCGTGGGCCGACCCGGAATTCACCACGGCACGTAACCAACTGCTCCTGGCCGCCCTGCGGTTGCACAAGACCTTCCTGCTGACCTCGGAGCCGCACGCCCGGGGCAACCTAGCCGTCATCGCCGCCGTCATCGGCGGCACGCTCAAGAACCAGCCCAAGCCGCAGACACTGCTGGCCGCGTGGCAGGCCTTGTTCCTGGTAGTGCCGATGATCTCCACGACCTTCGCCTCGCTACCGCGACTGTTCTCCGGGCTGGGCAGCGAAAGTTTCGGCTGGCTGTTCATCGACGAGGCCGGCCAGGCCACACCTCAGCAGGCAGTCGGCGGGCTCTGGCGATGCCGCCGCGCCGTGATCGTCGGCGATCCGCAGCAACTCGAACCGATCGTCACGCTGCCCCTACCCGCCCAACACGCGTTGCGCCGCCACCATGAGGTGCACGAGCAGTGGACCCCGGAAAACACTTCAGCTCAACGCGTCGCCGACCGGCACGCCCGGCACGGCACCGCCCTCCCCGAAGCCGACGGTGGCACCGTATGGGTCGGCGCTCCCCTTCGCGTCCACCGCCGTTGCGACCGCCCGATGTTCGAGATCTCCAACACCATCGCCTATGGCGGAGACCTCATGATCTACGGCACCAACCACAACGACGACTACCCAGGGCACAACACCTGGATCGACATCCGTTCCGGACAGTCACAAGGCAACTGGATTCCCGCCGAAGGCGACGCGCTGATCCAGCTGCTCACCGATCTGGCCAGGGACGGCGTCAAAACGCACGAGATCCGTGTGATCAGCCCGTTCCGCGACGTCGTCCGCGGCAGCAAGGACATCCTCACCGAGCGATTCGGTCGCGACGACCACATCCGGGGATTCGCCGACAAGAACGTCGGCACCGTCCACACCGTGCAAGGGCAGGAATCCAACGTCGTGATCCTCGTTCTGGGCAGCAAGCCCAGCGGCACCGGCGCACGCGCCTGGGCGTCCGAAAAACCCAACCTTCTCAACGTCGCCGCCTCCCGCGCCAAACGCCGCCTCTACATCATCGGCAATCACGACAACTGGAAACACCTCCGCTACTTCAGCATCCTCGCCGCCAGCATCCCCACCGACCGGTAATAGCATCAGACCGCAACATTGGTTGTGGGCTGAGACTGTCGTTCGGATGTGGAACGGGCTCGACAGAGCCAGCTGATGCGAGGCAGGAGCCGCAGTGTTGTGCCACAACCTGGCCCGCTGCCGCTGAATGGTGTGCACTCGAGCAGGTGCTGCTTCCTGCGGTTTTGAAGACGTGAGGGTGCCGTTGTCGCGCGGAACGATCTCGGCGCAGTCGGGACCGCGAACGCTGCATGCTCCGCGATCACGGACCACCCGAATGCCATATTTACTGTCTGCATGACAGTAAATATGGTTGGAGGCATGCCGGATGACGATTGGGCTCCTCCGCCGGTGCTGCTGGCCGTGGACCTGGTGATCTTCACCCTGCGTGAGTCGGTCCTGCACGTGTTGCTTGTCGAGCGGGGCATCGAGCCTTTCCAGGGGGCGTGGGCCCTGCCAGGCGGCTTCTTGAACAACGACCGTGAGGACGTGCTCGCCGCGGCTCATCGCGAGCTACAGGAAGAGGCGAATCTCGATGCGGCGCAACTGCATTTGGAACAACTGGGTGCATATGGAACACCGGACCGAGATCCCCGCGGACGTGTGATTTCAGTGGCTTACCTGGCCATAGCTCCTGGTCTTCCGGAACCACTGGCAGGTACTGACGCCGCCCACGCGGCGTGGACGCCTGTACCAGACATCCTGAGCGGGCAGGCTCGGCTGGCGTTCGACCACAGCGAGATCCTCGGTGACGGTCTGGAACTCGCGCGGTCGAAGCTCGAACACTCTTCGCTCGCAACAGCATTCTGCCAGGAGACCTTCACCATCAACGAACTGCAGCAAGTCTACGAGGCCGTGTGGGGTTGCCCGCTCGATCTGCGGAACTTCTACCGAAAAGTCCAGGCCGTCACCGGCTTCATCGTGCCCGCCGGCGCCGAACGCCGCGTCGGCAAAGGCCGTCCCGCCCGGCTGTTCAAGGCCGGTGATCGCACGACACTTCACCCACCGCTGGTAAGACCCGCCGCGGCGACGAACTAGAGGGGAACCCGTGACCGACGACCTGGTGGTGATGCTGACCGCCTTGAATCCCGAGTACGAGGCGGTCCGGAACCGGCTCGAAGACCTGCGACCGGACCGCCACGAGCGCGGTACCCATTTCGAGGTCGGCACCGTTCGCGGTACATCATGCCGCGTCGCGCTCGGCCTCACCGGCAAGGGCAACCACTCTGCCGCAGTACTGGCCGAACGCGCCATCTCGCACTTCTCCCCGACCGCACTGATGTTCGTCGGTGTCGCCGGCGCCCTGTGGGGCACCCCGCTGGGTGACGTCGTCTTCGCGACTCACGTCTACGCCTACCACGGCGGCACCAGTGAGGACGACGGTCTCAAGGCGCGCCCCAGGACGTGGGAAACCTCGCACGAGGTGACCCAGATCGCGCAGCACGTCGGACGTGGCGGCGCGTGGAAGCGGGACGCCCCCGACGGCACGAACGCGCATTTCGGCCTGATCGCCGCCGGTGAGATCGTCCAAAACTCGGCCATTTCCACCGAGGCGCGATGGATTCGCAACCACTTCAACGACGCGCTCGCGATCGAGATGGAGGCCGCAGGCGTCGCGCAGGCCGGACACCTCAACGGAGCCCACGTCGCAATCGTGCGCGGCATCAGCGACCAGGCCGACGGAACGAAGAACTCCGCCGCGGACCGGAACTGGCAACCACGGGCCGCCGCGAACGCCGCGGCGTTCGCGACCCACCTCGCCACCGAGCTACTCAAAGAAGGGGAACACGTCACCATGCGCAACTCGAACACTTCGGGCGGGCCGCCTACCGTCCACAACAGTGGTACCGGCACGATCGGGATGCAGGCAGGAACCATCACTGGAAGCACCGTCGTGCAGAACGTCTCCTCCCGCCCCGAGGGCGCCCCGGATTTCGCGGCCGAGTTGTCGCGCCTCCGCCGTGATCTTGACCGTGAGCACTCGCACGGACAGCTCGACGACGACACCTACGAAGATGCTCGTTGCCAGCTCGACATCGCGGACAAGGCGATCGCGTCCGACACACCGGAAGGCAGAAAGACCTTTGTGCTGGCACTCAAGCGGCTAAGCGGGCTGATCGCGGAACTGGTCGGCCCTGCGGCGAAGGTTGCCGCGCTCGTGGCGGCGGCGAAGGGACTCTTGTGATCCCACCGAATCATTCCACGAACACGGCCGAAGCCGGTTCGACGGTCGGCATGCAGGCCGGCGAGATCCACAACTCGACGGTCTATCAAGTCCTACCCGACGCTCCACCCGAGGCGAAGTACAAGGTCGGCGTCGCGTATCTGCAAGACGGTGTCCCGACCCGCGCTCGCGAGCTCATCGACGAAGCACGCGCCCACGGATACGACAGCACTGAAGTCCGGTTTCACTGGGTACTCGCGATGCTCAGCAAACGCTCCTATCGTGACCTCAGCCCTAACGAACGCGAGCGCCTGACATCCGAAATGGCGCGGAGCACAGACGTTCCCGGCGAAGAGTGGGCGCGTTCACTCACGGCAGTTCATGACTTGCTCGACTACCTGGCCAACACCGACAAGGGCCCCGAACGGGCGCTTGCACAGCTGGCCGACCTGCCAGCACGGCAGCGCGAGCAAATCACCCACCACCTGGATCTGATCCTCACCGGCGGCCTGAAAGACCGCTTATGGGCGGAGATCCTTCGGCATGCCGAAGAAACCCGCACAAGCCACAATCGACAGAACCGCGTCTGGGCCTACTTCGAGCCGTTCCCGATCAAACCCCGGACCCGGCAACCGACGCCCGCCACGACCACGACCCATGATTGTGTCCGTGCTGGGGTCGCAACCGCAGCTGCAGCCCTTGCAACAGGTTACCTGGCCAAAACGGTCATCCTGACCGGACATCCCCTGCCGATGGTGGCGTATCTGCTCGCGCTCACCGTAGCGAGCCTAGCGATCCGGAGCGGATTCCAGTGGCGCTACCTCAGCGGACGCCTCGCCGAGCACGAACGGCGATACGCGGGCCGGAGCGGGAACACGGAAACCACCGACAAGGGCTTCGCCGCCAGCGTGACCCGGCAGTTCGAGTACTACTTCAACCGGTACCCGCCCAATGACGTGGACCGCGCGGATTGGACGAGAACGACCTCCGGTGTCCGGTCGTGGCTGCGCAACGAGGTCGTCGATCAGTACAGGGAGAGCCGGGTTCCCGCCGGCAGGGTCAAGTGGCTTGTACGCTTCCTCGCGCGAGATGTGCGCGACAAGTGGCTGAGGGGTGAACTGTTCGACTACCGCGCACAGTATCGCGTGTCCTCCTCTACGAAGATCATCTGCAAATTATCCACATTGGCCTTTCTCGGTCTCGCCTCCTACGCGGTCTCAGCGGCGCTCGAGAGCGAACTCCTGGCCACTATGGCCGCGTCATTCGTCATGCTCATCGGAGCGTCGTACGCGCTCCGAGGTTGGTCGGACATCACCGGCGAACGCCGCCGGGCCGCGGAAGACCTGCTCGAACACGAGCGAGTAAAGAAGGCACGTCAGGACGAATTCCAGCGATGGCAGAACAAACTGAACGAAACTCGACCATCGGAAACCGAAATGGAGACCTGGCTGACCGCCGACAAAACGATCGTCGTCGCGCAAGCACTACGTCACTACCGCCTCGCCTGGCGTGACGTGCTCACCCACGCCCTCCTGCAAACACCGGGCAAGGACAGCAAATACGCACGAGTCCCCCGCGGCCCGCGACGATACGCGAAGTATGACGTCCGGCTCTTCCTCATCACTCTCGACGGAGTACGCGAGCTGGGCACCTCGATCGACTTTGAGCACATGACACTTACCGACATCGAACGCAACAACTTCCGCTTCGACGCCGTCTCCTCGGTCTACGTGGCGACACCGACCGACCTCAGCTGCGAACTCGAACTCACCCTCATGAACGGTGGCCCCCGCAGCATCCACGTCACCGACCCCGCCGGCGACCAGACCACACCCGACGAAAACCCCAATGCGATAGCACGGATGAACCTTGACATCACCGGATTCACCCACACCCTCCACATACTGGAAGGCATCGCTGCGGAAGGAAAGCGGTGGATCGAACGCGACCCGTACCTCACCAAGCCCATCAAGGGTCTCGCGGACGAGCTCAACCGATCCGAGCCCGTCGATCACTGATGGCGCGAGACACATCCTGTTTGACTCCGGTACAAAGACCACGACCAGACAGCCCACTGGCCAGGGCACACTCGCGGCGCGAGCAGCGCGCTCGGTCAAAAGTCACTGCCGCGCGTCGGTACGCTGGCCACCAGCAGCAGACGCCGGGCCAGGCGCAGCACGTCATCGCTGGCCCCGGACAGCGCCAAGTTCCACGTACCGACGAGCAAACTCAGCACCGTCAGGTGGACAGCCGGCGCAACCAGCAGTGCCACGAACACGGGCACCTGCGGCTTCAACGCGAGGTTCGAGACGTTCCCGAACCCGAACAGGAAGGTCAGTCCGATGACCAGCCCATCATGACCGTGACGTTAACCTCACCGACGGGCGCAACATGAGGATCCGCGCTCGTGGCCGTTCGAGGCGACGCATCCCGATCATGGTTCTACCACTGCCCGTACACGCCGAATGGATTGAGACGTACCGTGACTGGACGTAGTGAATTTTCATCCAAGGAACGCGCAAACCGTGAGCAAGAAACACAAATCCTTCGTTTGTAAACGATTCCGCGACATGAAGAGGGAGCCATCCACCGTGACCATCAGGCCGACACAGCGCCACGTAGTCGATATCGCACGCGACCTTCCATGCATCACGCCCATCCGACGCCGAGCTGATCGTAGGCGCCGCTCTCAGTTGCAGTAAGCCTCGGCGTACCGCCCACACGCGGAGCGGGCCGGTCAGCATCGGGTTCCGCACACAAGTCCATCAGCGTCAATCAGAGCATTGATGTTCGCCATATGTACTCCCCTCAGGTCACGGTCGCACCAAAGAACTCATTATCAACGGACTAGCCAAGCCTCATCGGAACGGTGGATGGCGCGCCTCCACTGTACTCTCGCCCGGTTCCACCGGCGCAGCGCCGATTCTGGCGAGCACGGTCCGCGCCTGCCTCAGGATGCGTCGGGTTCCGGAATTAAGGCTGACGCACTGGCCGTCGATCTTCTGAGCATTCCTCTCGACCGTGCCAGCGCTTTTCTTCAATGAGTCGATCTTCGCGAGCCGCACGAGCTTATCGGCGATCCCCTCCTCCACTGTCGCGATCTCGCGTTCCTCTGCGACTGGCGGCAGCGACGGCCATCGTGCGAAGGTGGATCACGACAGCGCGCAGGGCAGGTCGCGTCGCTTCGACCTCCGGTGAATCCGCGGTCGACCCGCATGTCACGGATGAGCGCACGGTCGATGGGCAAGCGCGAACCAGGTGCGGGATGATCACCGTCGGTTTCACCGTACGAAGCACCTATTTGGGGAGGACTCGTTGGCGGTACCGGACTATCAATCCCTGATGGCGCCATGTCTGCATGCGCTGGCAGGCGGAGAGCCTCTGTCGGTGCGAGAGCTTCGCGACACGGTCGCGAAGCGCTTGGATGTCACCTCGAGTGATCGGGAGATGCGGATCCCAAGCGGCTCGTTCGTTTTCGACAACCGTGTGCACTGGGCGATCACCTACATGGCGCAGGCAGGCTTGGTCACTCGCCCGCGCCGTGCTGTCGTGCAGATCACCGACCGCGGTAAGACGGTCCTACAAGCCCATTCGAACCGCGTCGACAATACGGTGCTGGCGCGGTTTCCGGAGTTCACCGAGTTTAAGAACCGAAGCAAGGACACGGTTCCCGGCTCGGCACATACACCAGACAATGCCGACGTCGTTCCACCTGCTGAGTCCATCGCCAATGCGGTGAAGCTCGCCCATACCGCACTCGCAGACGAACTCATCGAGCGAGTGCGCGAACGTGATCCCGAGTTCCTTGAACATCTTGTCTTGCGCACACTCACCGCAATGGGTTACGGCGGGAATCACGGAGCAGCAGAGCACCTGGGCCGGAGCGGCGACGAAGGCTTGGACGGAGTAATCCGGCAAGACGCGCTCGGCCTTGACCGCATCTACGTCCAGGCTAAGCGTTACGGAATAAGTCGAGCTGTAGGGCGGCCCGAGATCCAAGAGTTCGTAGGGGCGCTCCACGGCGCACAGGCGGATCGAGGCGTCTTCATCACTACCAGTCGCTTCACTCCGGAAGCCCAGCAGTTCGCCGAGCGAATCCAAGCTCGCGTGGTCCTGATCAACGGCATCGAGCTTGCGCAGCTCATGATCCGCCACAACATCGGTGTGCAAGTCCGAGACACCTACGTCGTCAAACGCATGGACGAAGACTTCTTCGAGGACTCCTAGCGCCGCATCGACGACCTCGCGGTTCTCACGTTGCAAGAACCGACATGCCACTCGATGCGGTGAATCATTCGCATACGATGCCCCCGGAGGCGATTTGGGGAGTGAGACTGCCTCCGACCCCGAAAGGCCCCACAATGACGTACTCCCCGTCGGACTTGGACGTGATCGAACGACATTTCCTGGCACTGGCCGGCGGCCCCCGAGCGTTGACGCTCGACTGCGCGGCGCTCGGCTGCGGTCTTCCCGCCGAAGCCAAACCTGTTGACGAGGTGCGAGTGCTGCTCCTCAAGCGGCAGACGAGCTGGGTCACCAAGGACGCAGTATGGCAGGACCTCGTAAGGCGGGCGCATGCGACGCCTGACCCATGGATCATCGTGGCCGCCGCCATGATGATGCCTGGTCTGAAGCACATCGGCGGCAAGCTCCGGGCACGTTATCCCGGTGACCGGAATGACCTGGATTCCGAGATCCTCGAAGGCTTCCTGCAAGCATTGGACCTCGCCGACGACGGAGCTCCGAAGGTGTACGCGCAGCTCTACTGGGCCGCGTTCCGCCGCGCGCACGAAGCCTGCAATCGCGAGACGCGGCTCGCGATGTCCCGATCCGAACTCGACGACACCGTCGTCAGTCCGAGCCCGGCCGCCGGACATCCGGATCTTGTCCTGGCCGGCGCGATGCTCGAGGGCGCGGTGACCCCCGTGCAAGCGGATCTGGTGTCCGATGTGCTTCTGGATCACGACGAGCGCTCGGCGGCCGCGGAACGTCTTGGCATCAGCCGGTACCAGGTGTCATGTCAACTGGACTCGGCAACGCGCCATCTCGCCGGATATCTGACCACAGGCCGTCCCGCGGCATGACACAGCCAGGAGCCGTCGTCATGAGCATCTCGAACTTTCCTCCCGCGGAAATCGCCACGCTGAGCGAAGCGCAGAAGGCAGGGACCACCTGCGCCCGCTGTGGACGTGTCCCGCTCAGTCCACAGAGCCTTGATGGCGCGGACCTCGTGGTTTGCGCGGACGAGCACGCGCGCGTCTGTACGGATTCCGTCTTCTGGCTGACCCGGCCATGCCCCTGGTGGTGTGACTCCAGGTGGCACAGCGATCATGATCGAGGCGCCGACCGCCATCACATGTCGGAGTGGACGGGCAATGTCCCTCTTGTGCTGGAAGACGGCTGCGAGATGGGCGCTGGCCTGTCATACCAACCCGAGTACGCGACCGTGCACCTTGTTCAAGGTGTGCGTGAAATCGAGCCGCGTATCTGGTGCGGGAAGGGGGAAACCAACCATGGCTGGTATATGACTCCGGCCGAAACTCGGGAACTCGCCGCAACGCTGAGCTCCGCCGCCGACATGACTGAGCGGCAAGCTGCCCCGCTGGCGGTGGCAGAAGCGTGCTGACCAGGCGTCCAGAGGGGCGCAACCGGAACTGTCGGTGCCCTCCCCATAATGGGATCGTGACCACCGACCAGGAACCTCAGCCGTTCGCGCACCTCAGTGCGCCGAACGCTGCGCTCTATCGCGACGTCCTGTCGACGTTCGCGCGGGCGAGGGACCGGTTCATCGTGCACATGCGGCCGGAGGACGTCACGACGGACTTGAACCGGCCGGGTGACATCGAGCAGGTCGCGGACGCGCTGGACAAGCTCGTCGACTGGGGCAACTTGCGGGCCGATCCGGATACGAGC
>Ga0307518_10002945_pt1 | contig 12340 bp, 19 predicted proteins | sample 25_EM_MG_FD_203889 | JGI IMG/M metagenome (GOLD analysis project Ga0307518, IMG submission 203889) | Populus trichocarpa ectomycorrhiza microbial communities from riparian zone in the Pacific Northwest, United States - 25_EM | ecosystem: Host-associated > Plants > Roots > Unclassified | place... | reverse complement strand
TAAGTCATATACATTATTCCGAATTATTCATATAGGTGGTTATTCTCTCAAACAAGTCATCTTAGACCGGTTGACACCTGTCAACCACTATTCTAATACTACCTGTACTGTGGGAACCATAGGTGATGAAGATGTAGTCTCAGAGACCAACCATCTGCCCCGGCAAATCCCGAATTGTTTGTAATACATTCGCACCCTTTGCCCTTTACCTCTACACACCCTCCACGCCTGTTCATTGATGGTGTACCCGCCCTCTTGAAACCCTCCCACCGCCATCCCTCTCCTCTCTAGAGCATTCTCGATGCTGTCGGCAGCTTCTGTTTGGTTGATAGTCACTACCGTGGAAACCATTGGTTACTTATGGTACGTTCACCTTCCTCAATTTTCCCCATGACTCCCAACCCAGCTCCTGGTACGTGGGCAGCTCTCCCCAGCACGACAAGGGGTTTGGGCCAGCATTTCACTTCTCCGAAAAAGAAAAAAAACGCATGAAAGACTCAAACTCTTGTTTCTTTTCCAGGTCAAGCCAAGAAGCGCCAACGCCTCCTCGACCGTCTCAACAATCTCCTTAATCACAAGGCGGTACATGAACCCGCTGGATGTGAAACGAACCTGGCCGCTGCTCCCGAGGTTTCCACTCCGGAAACGGAAACGATCGGGTTTATGGATGTGGAAGAGGCCGACGACCACGAACCTACTGAGCACTCTCCTCCCATGCAGCACGCTCGCGTTGACCATCTTTTCAGCCACTGGAAGTCTGTCATCCCAACCATGGCTCGTCCTTACTTAGAATACCTTGGCGAGACGCTTGGAAAGCCGCTGCCTCAACATGCGTCCTCACTTTCAGCCTGCTTGCGAGATTGTGATAAACGGTCCACCAACATTACCTGCCTCTATTTTGATTGTAAGTCCTCGCTACCCTGTGAGTGCTGATGCAGTACTAAACATTTATTAGCATTTTTGTCTATCACAGTCTGGCACTGTCAATGCGCCACGCTTCCCCAGCTGCTCGTTCGTAATGGCCTATTCCCCACTGCTCCACTCCAGCCTCGCATCGCAGTATCTATCGAACTTCTAGCTCTTTATCGCGCTCTTTTCGAGCGCTCATGTGATGCTGTCAACGCTCTCGCCTCTGCGCTGCACACGCATTACACACGACGGGGATTCCATGTCACGAACAAAGAGGTAGATGTTTAAATATTCTTTTGGCCGTGTCTAACACTAAGCGAGTAGGAAGGAGTTATCCTTGAACCGTTCCATCGGAGTCTCGGACATGCCATTCAGTGGTATGATGTTTTACAAGTCGAGATAGAGAACTCTGTAGACAAGATACTGCAAGAGTGCCAGGATATCACCCTAGCTGCCAAGGTGCCTCCGGAATCTTCGCCTCTCGTATCGCCTTTATCTTCGCCAACCAAGAATGGCCTAGCCCTTACCCGAGGCTTCTGTGCACCGATTCTAGTGCAACAATGCCCTGCGTGCTTTGGTGGTCAAGACTTTGGGCGGCCCTTGGATAGTGGTGGCGATGTTCATGTCGCCATGGATGGGAACTTCCACCATCGGCATCGACGTTCCGCAGGAGACTGCCCACCATTTTATGATCCCATCTACTTCCTTCCTAAACCGCAGGTCGATGAAGTCGGGAAACGAATCAATGCTGCACGCAAGCATCCTCCACGACAATACAAAGTTGCTGTACCTGATGAAGCGGTCGACCAATGCGAAACCTCGTACGAAGCAGCAGACGGCAAGAAGCAGAAGGCGGCTATGGATAGCTTCGATGATACCGGCATCATGGTGCTCATCTGTCGCCATGACATCCCTCTGTTCTTCGCGAACATCGACACTCCTGGCGAGCAACAAAAATATAGTGTGGCACTGATCAAACACTTCTTTTCTCTTATCCCTCTCAGGTGCAATGTTGTCATACTGTACGACATCGGGTGTGTGCTGGCACGCTCATTGATGAAGGTACGTATGCGCATCCCTCATTCAGTTGGGTTTTATTAACAATTCCCAGTATAGTATTCTGAGTCCGTTTATCACCTCCCGCATTCGCTTTGCTACAACTGCAATGCATGCTTATGGGCACGAGTGGGCATGTCAGCTCGTCTACAATCCTCGACTTATCCAAGGTTTGGGCTTGTCAGATGGTGAAGGCACGGAGAGGTTGTGGTCGCGTTTCATCAAGCTTATCGGTATCCAGCGCGCATCTTCGGTAGGTCAGTATAATTGAAGGGTTATGATTGTCTCACATTATTATTTCCAGCGCCAACGCCGCATTTGGCTCATCGATCGTCATGCTGGTGCTGTTGCCAAAGAGATGGTCGCTGACCTTGGAGATTGGCTCTGGCACCGGCTCAAAAAAGGTATTGAGGAGCAAGGTTCTGCTGCACGGGAGGTTCTAGACCAATGTGAGCTTGGCGCTGTGGAACTTCATAAGCAATGGTCGGATCAACGTTCTGCTCAGCTATCTATCAGAACGTGTACGTCACCATGAGCTTACAGCAGCGGATTCATGAACTAAAACTCTGCTACAGATGCACCTATTCGACTGAAGAAAGAACTTGATGCTGTTCTTGTTCTACAAGCTGAGCTCGATAGTTCTGACAAAGTGTTACAGAAAATCCGTGTCATGCTTGACAGGGGTCCAGCATCCCAAGGTGCCCATGATGCTCTGGCGAGCCTCGAACACAGTCATGAGCGACTGTTGTGCAAAGTTGATGCCCTTTATTCCTCGCTGGACATTCTGGCGAGGTTTCCTGACTTAGATGGCGTCGGCTTCGAGTTCGTACAAACCCTTCTCCTTGCCCACGATCTGAAAATCAACATCCGTAAACGGGCAATAGGAAGTTTCTTCGAGTGGGACAAACTCGATCGTGCCGTCGGTGGGAAACAGAAGGCGTTAGGTAGGTTCTTTTGAAGTTAGGTTGGCCTTCTTGACAATGGATCCCAGGCATGAAACTCCACCAGCAGACACGCAAGGCTATCGCCAAACAACAGCCAGCGTTGATGTCTGCTATAGGTAAATTCAACAATTACTGTGCTCACCTCGAAGAACTGTACAATCCTACATACGCCATACCGTTACCGACACCCCTCCCGACCAAGCTGGCTGAACTCCGTAATGACCAGACGCTTCTCGAAGACGTTTGGATCACACGGTCACCTGAGGGTGAAACCCCATTATGGCTTGGGGATCGTGATGTTAGATCAGGGATTCGAGGCCTTCTCAAGTTGGACCGTTGCCATGAAGAACGACGTCGGCTTGGGATGGAAGCTGCGGCATGAATACATGTCGACTTTACAAGAACGATGGCCGAACCCTCTTGCCTCCGCCGTCCGCTATGCTGGTGAGGCTCATGCCGCATCTGAGCTCGCAGCATCCCTTTCCGGAACTCCAATCCCACATGCACTGCAGTGGCTTAGCCCTATCATATGCGAGTTACCCTCTGACGAGCACGTGTCAGAGGCTGGTGACCCAGACACGATAGTGGACGTTGAACCGGAAGACCTAGGCCAGATCGTGCTGACGGATCACCTTCTCGAGAATGAAACTAACGATATAGATAGTTCACTGGTCAACAAGGATGATGAGGAGATGGAGCCCATGATAATTTCGCTGGACTGGCAAATCCCAACGGTGAGCATACAATATTTACCTGAGACTCGCTAACCATACTTCCCTAGCCACTCCGCCTTGATTTGAACATTGATGTCTCAACCACCACGACTTTCTATCCATGTGTTATCACCTGACGTGTTCGCCCTCCTTGTGACGGGTTTCCCCGACACATATTTGAACCTGATGATATTCGCCTCTTTTCCATGGCAAATGCGCGCCTGAATGATACATGTATTAGCAGTTGTGGAGCGCTTCTATATTCTGCTTTCCTTTCTGCTGATGCCCAGCATTGCGCCATACTCTCAACCCACGACTTGCCACGTGTTCGATATAATGCAACTGATGATGTTCTCTGGTGAAATACCTTGTGGACCCGATATTGGGAGAAGGATGTATGGATTCTCCCAATCCACCGGCCATTGTGCATCGGCCATTGGGTGGTATGCACTATTGATTTTTCTTTCAAACGGCTATTCCTTTTTGACAGCCTCGCCGACCGGATACCCTGGAAGAAGGACATCAAGGTATAGTTGTAATCTATTTCGTTGGTAAGATGCTGAAATATCATTAGGATATCACACAGCTTATCTGTCGTTTGTCACACATCGCCTCACAGAGGGCTATGGCCCCTACAAGAGATCTCAATGCGTGGTTCGCGCAGCCGGTTGTTGTAAGTCTTCCACATTCGTCTAGTACCCTTGTGCTGACATACAAAGACCGAAACCATCCAGAGTAATGATTATGACTGTGGGTTTTGGGTTCTAGCACAGATGGCAGCTGTTCTAAGAGGGTTTCATGTCACTGGTTTGCGCAAAAATGATATGTCTACGTTTCGGTATTATTTACATGACCTGATAGCTGGTATCCCTGTTCCTGGTTGCTAGTTAGATACAGTAAGGATTGTCCCCATTTTTGAGCGCTTTCACTTCCTTGGTGTCTGCAAGTATGTCCCGTGCCTGCCAATACAGCCAGCATTCTGTCATCGCCCTATTTCTGCCGCTGTCCTCCATGCCTGTGATGTGTGATGCTACCTTGGTCCACCTGTCTATACACCCCACAAGAACATCAGCTATCTCATGTAGGATGCCCTGTACTTCTCCGTTTGCGAAGCGCAGTGCGCGTTCATCCCTCACCGCTTTAGCCAACCTCCAGCGCTGACCGAGTAGAACATCTACCATATTCTTAGTGAAATGCTCCTCAAGCGACGTGGTGGCCGGCTCTAAATAGTTGTATGGAGGGTCTTGTTCCCAGAGGTGGAGTTCAGATTCATCCAACGCATCCACGCTGCGTGATGCTTCGTGAAATAGACGAGATGTGGGTAATGGCTTCGTTGCGAAAGACAATAGAGACGATGGCAGAGGAGAGAGGTGCTTGAGTGGGTCGGATAGTGGCGATGACTTGCATTTCCTATGACGGCCGTATTTCTTTCGATATGCCTTAGCATTCTGGCTCGGTCGCTTTGATCTACCCCTATGAACCACATGAGCGACGTTGGACCAATATTATAGCAGATATGCACAGCACCGAGGAGAATCTGCATAGCGAGCTTGCTGTGCACGCTCTGCAAGTCACCTTTCTGCAAGGCTAGAATGTTGAGCTCGGCGACCCATGAATGAAGGTATACCAGTAACGGTTAACTAGTGTTTTTCAGCAGGGGATGGACTCGATTTCCTTTTGGTTGTTTGTGCGAAACTGGAACAAAATGAGTGATTACAATAGACCCATCGACAGGCCTTGGTGCTCGTTCTGTATAGATCTTGGGCTTGACATTGTATTTTTTTGCGACCAGTTGACAGGGGGAGCTCATACGACCATCCTACGATGGCCCGATCCTCTGAAGTCAGGCTTTATCAAGTGTCAGATATGTTTTAAAGTCAGTATGATGGTTATTTGCATCCCCATTGGCTGGGGATTGCACTGCATGGTATTACAAATCACAACACTTCAATTTTTGTCTAAGTCTTGTTCTGCGCTCACTCTGCCAGCGACGACGACGACGATCACCACTGCCGATGACGATGCCCATACCCGCCTGTATGCCAGTTTCGTCACCCATATCTTCGCCTGCCCCGACCTCCCCCCGATGTCGTCCGGATCCATCGTCAAGCTTTGTATTTCATTGCCTACGCCCTTCACCACATCAAGCTGCACCTTGTGGTTCTCGCCCTCCAATGGCTCAAGACGCCCGCACGGGGCTCGTCGAGCCATAGCCTCTCCATCCCCATGTTCACACTGGCCAGCAAGGTGATCTGCAACGACATAGGACTGAAGGAGTTCGAAGAAACGGTACGCAAAGACTTTGCGGGCGTTGGCCCTTGTGTTACATTCTCCCGTCGACGAAGAAGTCAACTTTGTCACCCTCTGCAATCCCCTTACCCCCTCCTGCGGCATCGGTCCCTCACCATCGAACGACCAGTGTTATATGCCTCTGTCCATCTGTCCAAAGTCCTCCACATGCCATCGCCTCTTTCATATGCGTCGCCACCAGATACCCCATTGCCTGCCTCATCTGTGCCACCCTTCACCAAAGAAATGGTATGCAAAAACTTCACTGACGTTGGCCTATCTGACTTACATTCTCCCGTAGACGAAGAAGTTGACTTCGCCATCCTCTGCAATCCCCTTCCTCCCATCTGCAGCATCAGTCCCTTGCCGTTAACACGAGGGTGAAGTCGACCACAAGAACCGGATGGAAAGTTACACCAACTCCGTTGTCAACGGTCTGTCGTTCCTCTTCCATCTTTACTCCCCCCGACCACGTCGCACAGGGTACTATGACGGTGCAACAGAGCTGTACGAGTACGGTTGGGCAAAGTTGTTCCACTTCTCGTGTCTTTTCAAGGACGAGAACTTGGCATCATCATGCTGTATGTCTTTCTCACACTGTACCTTAACTATGCAGCTAAAATCTCAGCAGGCGTTCTGCAGACCCTCGCCCAACCCTCCGTCCACACCCTCCCAGCGCTTCCTCCCAATCAGTATTGTATTCATTTCATTTGAATCTTCGTTCATATACGTTATATTGCCAACAACCATCAGGTATCGTCCTGACATGTTTGACCTCTCACTCGTTTTGTAACTAATTAGCATGCAGCCAGGTCATTGGTCCAAGCCAAGTTCCAATCAAACGGCAAATTCATAGCGCTCTGGCACTGCTCGCCTCCACTCTGTATGTCATTGCCAATAAAACATTTGCCTTCTCACTCATTTTGTTAGCATGCAGCCAGATCGTTGGTATAACCCGATATGTCCCATCAAACGCTCTCGTCTCCAAGAACCTTGTATGCTATATTGCTAACAACCATCAGGTATCGTTATTGGCAACAAAACGCTCGACTTCTTACTTATATTGTTAGCATGTAGATCGTTGATCTTTCTCATCAAACGGTGATCCCATATCAACACCGAACTCTACTCGTGGTTGGTCTCCTTCTTTCTCCCACCACATTTCACTCACTCACACGTCCTTGATACTACCATCTCATTTTACAGATGGCCTCTGAAAACAGACGCAGTGCTACCCTCAACAGTTCCATGGATGTGGACATGTCGACTGGGGCATATGATACATCCATGTCTACTACTGATGACTACGTTCATGTAGTACAGCCTCAGGTTGGGGGTGGCCGTCGGGCACCGTCATCCCCTGTCGTTGTTACGCCAACATGAACTCTACGCCCAAGGATAAAAGCTACGTCGAAAGACGCTGGTCTGGTTCGAGATGCAGCTGTCCGCAGATGCCAGTTGCCCACACCAGTCCCTCTGCCACACAGCAGTGGAGAGGCGAACTTAGATGACAACCCTTTTCTCTCAGAACCTATTGTGCAGCCTAGTGGAGGTGCTCGGCAGCCGTCGCCTTCACTTCCGCTGTCTGGGAGCACAAAAAATAATGATCATCAGCAAGGTATGTGTTATTTCTTGTGCTCGCCCCAAACTTACAATCTCCTGGAATATAGGTTGTCTCGTTCGCGATGCTACGCCTGCGGACAACACATCACCTAATGACGACAGCGACAACACTCCCCGGCAAAATGAGAACGTACCAGGAGCGCCAACGCAAGGGCCTGCAGTAGAGTGTTGGGGATCCCACTCCTGAGCATCGAGCACCAACCCATCTCGGCCACCATTGTGCCAAGGCACTCAACCTGGTGGCCTTGTGCCAGTAGCGAAGGAAGAGTCTAGAGGAGAGCGTCAGCGATACTGTTCCAGAGAACCGAGCAGGTACCCTTCTCCGCCTCCATTCTGCCTTGCAACAAAACCTGGTCTTGCACGAGAACCGAGCACCCGCCCCTCTCCGCCTCCATTCCGCCTGGCCACTAATCCTAGTTGTGCACCATCCATTGCTAGTGTTGACAAGTTAGACGTTGAGCCAGCAAGCCGTATCTACCCTTCTCTGCCACCATCTCCATTGTTCTCCGGTCGCGCACCATCCGCTAGTCTTGACAAGTCGGGCTTTGAGCCGGCAAGTCATACAGTGAATACGGTATGTACAGATGCTTGTTCCTTCTTTCTCCTTGTCTCACTAGTTCTACAGCAGCGGCAAGCAACGAAGGCTGTTCTGATGACAAAAATTATCCCTCCAACTCCAGCCGCTCCTCACTTTTTCTCGCCTTCCCCTGCCGCAAGCCCGGGACCTTCTCACACTTTGACCGCTCCCGACTCCACCAAGACCAGCAGCGCGACCGTCTCCGACAAGGGCGATCAGGGATTTGTAATGGGACGGGTTCCCGATTCAGTCATTGTGATCCTTACGGAAGGTTTCGACGAGGTTGATATCAGTTTAAGCAAACTTGCTGCGCGCGTGAACATGCCCTTCCACCAAGTGGTTGACCGTTACCATCACACACACACACACACCCCTGGAGGCAATGTCTGGAATATATATGCGAGGTATTTCGCCGAGAATCAGGAGCAAGAGCTCTCTCGTCTGCCCGGTGACGAAAATAAAGTCGCATTGTCTATCTCAAGCTTGCCTGATGTTCTACTCCGAAAGCGTTGCTACGAGCTCTTCAAGGCTGAGTATAAAGATGATTACTCCGTCATTCTCGAGACATGGAGGGAAGCCCATGAGTTGGAGAACATGGTCGGAGGCACAGTCGCTCGACGCCAGTGACTCTTTGACAAGACAATAAAGAATCTCAATCATACTGTAAGTCACTATTTATTTACCGTTTGAATTCTACTTGAATATGCTTTCTAGTTCACCGCCGCGAGCAAAGCGCATGGCTTCGAAGGTGTCTATCTCCTCGCTGGACAAATCATCAACCAAGACGGTGGACTCGGTCATGTTTGCGCAACACCCAGCGCAGAGAAGGTAAGTCCTTTAAATCACCGAATCGTCAGGATGTTCAAGTGTGTTCAAGTTTTTCACCGAATGTTGTCGCGCAAATGACGATGAGATCCTTGCTCATTTCAAGGCCCACATCTAGTAAGTCCATCACAATGTGGTCCGCTACTCTGTTTGCTAACCCATAAATATAGCAATCACGTATCATTGGAGGCCATAGAGGTGTCCTTCGATGATGTGAACTCTGCGAAGAATGACATTGCTGATGAAGTGGAGGAGATAGCCAATCCGAGGGACAGGTCCATCCAGCCTGGCTCCGAGGACAAGGATGATCACGATCAGGTCAAGAACCTCTTGCGCGGCTTGTTTGGTATGTCATGCTACTCTGTCAACACCATCCCACTGACATTATAACAGAGGGGCACGGCCAATTGTGGGGATCGGGCAAGCTTTTCCCCTGGAAACAAATGCTTCCCCGTTTGGCATCATCTGGACTGGTTTTAGTTAACTGGCCAGAGGGTGTGATGTTCCCGGGCGAGGAACCTACCTCCCATAGCATGCCCAAAGGAATCTCTGACCTTAGCCGTTTGGAGTGTTCCAAGCTCACGGCAGCCTTGAATGATCCAAGCAAGAACAGCCTGCACATCCGACGTGTTTTACATAAAAGTGTGTAATGTATTCTGTATTATATACTACGATTGAGCTGACATTTATACAGCGGAGCTGCTCAGTTCCAAAGAACCTGTGATAATAGGTGCTGCGCCTGGGCACGATTCCCACCATATTCACGGCAAACGGATGTTTTGCAATCACAAGACCGACCGGCTGGGTCCCATGCGCCTCCAAAGCAAGGCAGCAACTCGGGTGAAGAAAAAGAAGGCCATTGCAAAGAGCCCCGAGGAACTTATAATTGATGACTCAGATGAGGTGCCAGATGCCCCAGAAGATGCTAAGAGGGTTTTGCATCCCACAAAGAGCTGTGCTATGCACCCTCCCGAGCATATTCGAGTATTCTCATCCAATCCGTCCAAGAAGAAACAACCCTCGGTTATCTCACTTTCGAGCAATTCTACATCTTCGCCTACATCCAGCTACCGGAAGGATGACATCAAAATGGAAGGTGGCGGCCGAGGAATTCTGGATTCAGAGGCTAGTTCTGTGGGGACGGAATATGAGCAAGCATCCACTTCACGCAAACGTAAGCCCAAGGTTACGCCCCCTGCCCGAAAGGCCAAGAGAGTCGCTGCTGAAGATCTCAGCAAAGATCTACCACCGGTCAAGTCATCAAAAGGAAAGCAGCCTGCTCTGGTGGCTGGCCAGAAGCAAAGTGTTTATCGTTTCCCAACCTCCCCTCCATCCTTGGACGAGGAGTCTGCACTACCCCACAAGCAGAATGCCCCGCCGACAGGTGCGGATGCTGGCGATCGGACTTCAGAGCGCCGTACACAACCGCCTGCAGTGCCTTGTGTCGAACCCTCTTCAGCTGAGGACCCACCATTTTATACTGCCATCTCACGCCCTGTACCGTCCCAGACTCATGGTACATATGTCTCCTTTCACTTGGGTGTTCCATACAACTAAACTCATTTTAGCAACGTCGGTGGATCTCACAAGACCCATATCTTATTCAGTACCTCTGTCCCAGCCATGCTCTATTCCAGCACCTAGCCCCGATGCTCATCCTAGAAAGCCTTCTACCTCTGAAAATGAAATCACTGCAGCGCCCGGCGAAGTCGAGCAGAAAGGAGCCAAAGTGGCCACTCACCAACCAAAGGATGTTCAGACGCGTGAGTTACTATTCGAGCATCACTGGAGCATCAGTAACAGTCATTTCAGTGCCGGGGCAAGTCGCCCACCCACCCGAAGTTCATTCTAACAACTTGGGTGCCCAGAATCAATGTCCGAAGCCCAGAATAGTGCACAATGCATCAGGTGGCCAATCCGATACCGACGACGCATTCAATCTACGTTCAAGAATCCATCCAACCGGTTCTTCTGCTGTCGAGGAAACGACGACCATGGCCACCACATCTGCACGACTTATGGCTGCAGAGGAAGGTCTTATCGGTCAGGCTCAAGATTTAATACAGGGAGGTTGTATTGACCCACCACTGTCAGTAGATGCTTCTGGCCATCAAGAGACACGCCTTCCCGATCCTACTGGTACATTGTACGATGCTGCCAACCCTTTCGCACGTCCTCCGCCACCACCCGAGTGCCTTCCAGAGCCCCACCCTGGCCCAGGTGTCCGTTCACTTTACCTGCCCACAGCCGGATGTAAGCCAAGGGGACAACCTCACGAAGTACAACACTGGCTGGTACGCTCCACAGCATGGACCCTACCCGCCAATGCCATATATGCCGCCTCACTATCGTCATGCATACCCTCCAGGCAACCCTCATGGCCCTCCATTCCATCCCCAGCCGGAGCATGCAGTACATGGCGACCCCAACGCATCGCGATACCATGATACATATTATAATGGTGGGAATGACCTGTACACTCCTTATCCAGGCCATGCGCACTATCCGTTCTATCCTCCTCCACCCCCTCAACCGCGTACTGGTCTCGCCCTACATCCGGATGGTCACGCAACCCTCTTGGCCGGTGCACGCCATCCTCCTAACGATCCCGGAGGTGACAAGGAAGTGCATCTCAAGGATACCCAATCAAATGCCTGATATAACACTGTAGTCGTCCATTTCTTTGGCGTGCCCAGAATTTCTGTTTTCCTTTTACCCTATGGTGTTGCGGCTCTCACGTCTCCTACATTGTACTCAAATTGATGCTTCCAAAATAGCATGTATGTTATGTAGAGGGTCACAGTGCAATCAATGGAAGGTTGCTGAACATATATTTAGCACAGTGCGATGAGAATGAGAGCGTGGAAAACTGTTCCAGAAAACATATAACCTAAAAGTATGGAAAGTACAGCTAATTAAAGAAGAAACATAATATCAGAGCATCCATCCATCGTTGGGACATGGTTTGGAAACCGTCATGTGATGGATAAATATGACAGCCTCAGGACGAGGTTAGGTTTGTATGAGGCTCATAAAGAGGTCACGCGAGGTCATGAGGATCCTCCCAATAGATGGCAGAGTATCGGTCAAAATGCTCACGAAGAAGTGCCATCCATCTTTGGAATTGGCAGGAACCCTCAAAATCTGGAAGGGTCTCTGAGACCTATTCATTCGTGCAAAGAAACTACATCTGCAACTTACCCGAGGACTCTGCCAATACTGAGTAACCTCCATTTAGACTAACTCCAGGGTTCATTTCCCCTTTGGACCGTCTCCATTACGACCACTAACGTGCCGTCTTACCCAACTCGCTTATCATAAACTATGATACTGATTGGTTGATTGCAAGGTTAGATAGTCCACTAGTAGCACAGATACAGATATCTTGTAGGACAAGTGCAGTC
>Ga0307518_10002944_pt1 | contig 12341 bp, 9 predicted proteins | sample 25_EM_MG_FD_203889 | JGI IMG/M metagenome (GOLD analysis project Ga0307518, IMG submission 203889) | Populus trichocarpa ectomycorrhiza microbial communities from riparian zone in the Pacific Northwest, United States - 25_EM | ecosystem: Host-associated > Plants > Roots > Unclassified | place... | reverse complement strand
GTATTACTTAATTAATAGGTAGATGGATGCCTCATTATTATTTCGTGGTCTTTAAAGTATCATAGAACTGCAACTTTTAGAATGCGCGTGTTCCTAAAAAAAATTTTTGTGCTAAAATTTAATATGGTTAATATGTTTTGGATCGTTTTAATGTGCTGATGTTAAAAATGATTTTTAAAAAATGAAAAAAATCATTGACATGTATTTTGGTACAAAAAATTATTTGAAAAGCAACCACTGCCGCACTGTAGATTAGAAGAGAGAGAAGAAAAGAAAAAAGAAATGACAAAAGCTGATAAGCAGAGAGTGAGTCGGAGAGAGATGGCAGCAGAGACGATAGTGGGTGTTGTTGTTTCCTTTTTTTTTCTTGCTTGCCGTGAGATCTCTAATGGGAGTGGCATAGAAAGATATGGAGATATATATTGCGTGTTCACCTGTAGCAACAAACGTTGTCAAGTTCTTCTGTACAATAATTGAGGTCCCTTGGCTACACCGCATGACCTAATCTGGACATGGAATTGTTTTTCTGTATTCTTGCAGAGCCATCTCTTGGGTAGTGTGAGCAACTATGCAGTGAATAATGGATCCTGCCCTATTACGGTCGTGAAGCATTCGGACCATGAACACTGAGCCCGTGTACTTTCGCAGAGCCATCTTGGGTGGTGTGAGCTTGGATTTTTTTCTTTCTTTCTTGTTTAAGCTCTTGAATTTTTTTGGCATGCAAAGTTATGTTGTATCAAATAAATCTGTTGTTTCAAGTTGTTATTATATATCCAACTGGGGCTAACCTGACAATTCTCTCCATCAAATGCATTCTACACTCTCTACATAAATGAGGTGCAATTTCCCAATGCGTGACAGTGCAGTAGCCTCATCCACTATGTTAGCAATGAGGTTGATGAGGAAATATTTTTCTCGGAATGCTTAAAGTGAACATTACCATACTCGGAATAAAGAAAATGATGATTAACATCTCCGGCCACCAGTATCCAGAGAGGATCGCTTCAAGTTTATTCTCATCGCTTAAAGTGAACATTTTCATACTTTCTGGCCCGTCTCAAACCTGGATAAGTTTACTTTTCTGTAGAGCTTCATCCCAGCCTCGTTACCTTCTGTGTATATGGGGTCTAAAAATAGTTAAAAGAAACTCATTATACCTTCTTGTTCGTCATTTTTATTCATGCCTTAAAATCCTACAATTCTCATCTGCATGCCGTCGTATTCTCATGGCTAATTGGTTAAATGATCCCATAATCTTTTGATCAAACCCGACTAGACCCATAACCTTTCAATTCTATGATTTTGGCCTCTCAAACTAACACGTTATATATATCACTTGACCTGTACATGCATGATTCAGATTTCCCTCCCAGACTTCTCCGCTAAAAAACAATTCCACTGATCACATCATTTCCTTCTCCAAAGACTCTATGAACTAAATAAGAAAAGATCCAAAAGAATAAAAAAAAGAAGAGAAGAAAAGGAGGAGGAAGAAGAAGACTCACAAACCCATTCGACCATCTTTTTTAAAGTCATCAAGTCATCCCCAAATCACTTGAAGCATTGTCATCCTCGTCCATGAAGGATGACAATGTTTCAACTGATTATAACTGGAACACCAAATAATCTTTTACAGTAATTATTTGCCGTTTTTTATATCGGCCCTGAATCTAGAATTGTAAGGCAGATGGTTATGTGTATGGTATACATGAGTTGATAGCTGAGGATGAAAATTTCACTAGAACCTATTGTAAATTGATTCCAGCTGGCTCGAATAGGTAGAAATTTTTTAGACTCGATAATGTTCAAGTAAAATTTAAAGGCAAAAAGTTAAGGGTCCAGGTTCACTATGAAAACTAGTTTACTCAATTTAAAACCGACTTGAAATAAATATTATATAATTAATCTTAAAGTTTTTAAAAATTATATGTATATCAAATTAATTATGAACTAAATAGTTATAATTATAGTATTCATATTTGAGTTATAAATTGAGTTTAAATATGAAAAATTCATACCGATTAAGTTTAAAACAATTTTAAATAATTATTTTAGATTTAAATACAAGTATAAATATAAATATCCATAGCACACAACTTGGTTGAGGTACCTAAAAGTTAGCCAGGGAAATATTTTTACCATTAAACGAAAGTAAAAACAAAAGATTGCTGGTGGACCTTCTCCTTGGACTAGCGTAATAGTCCTATGAAATCATATGGGCTTTGTCTGGGCCTCTTGGTGTATTAAACTCCCTGCTTGTAAAATTTACGCTTATGAAGAAATTTAAAAGAAGTGGAGAAGCAAGAAAAGAGAAAAAAAAAATGGAGCAGATAAAGAGTTCCAGTTCCAGTATCCTTTACTATAACCAGCCTAAGAATGGCATAACTCCCTGTCTCGCACTAACCCCTCATTCATTTTTAACTAGATCAAAACATCCCCATTTTCCCAGAAGGAAAAGGAGACTCACATAACCCCCCCTCTCCAAAAGGCTTTCCCCGTAATCACCAAAGTACTTGTCTTTTTGTGGCCCTCCTTTTCTAGGGTTTCAGTTGGCTTCTTTGCTAGGTAAGTATCCACTACATTTGATGGGTTCTTGTTGCTATCTGATCTTTTTCTTTGCTGCTTTGAAATGGGTTTGCTTTGAAGTTCGATTTTGATGTAAAAAGAAGGAAGCTATGTTTTTTCTTCCTAAAGAAAGCTGAAACTAAAAAGATTAGTTCTTCGATGTAAAAGAGAGTTGTTTTTAGGTTTGGTAATTCAACTTAAGATTAAAAGTAAAAAAAAAATTAATTGAAATTTAGATGTCACTGTGAAGAAGAGGGAATCTACTTGTTTGATTGTTTCTTTTTTCCCTGTTTGGTTGCCGAGAAAATAAAGGAAAATGAGAAGAAAACCTGGACTTAGTTTCATGGTTGTGCTTATTTCTGTACCAGAAATGGAAATGCGAGGTTCTAAGCAAAAGGGTTTCAAGGATTGTCTTTGTTTTTTGTTTTCCCGCTAAATATGTTTGAAGTGAAGTACCTAGTCTGTAGGGATTTTCTTTGATGAGTTACTTCACTTAGGTTTCGTTCATTATGCTCCAAAAGTTTTTAATAGCTTATAATGTTGGGCCTTACGGAACAGCTTAACCTTTTGAGTTGAGATGATTCCTTAAAAATATTTTAGTTTAGTTCCAGCATACCATTGGCTATTCTTTTCATGATTTAAGATTTTGGAGTTTGGATTTGTTCTTTGATATATTGTGTTCTTTTTTATTTTTTATTTTTTGGGCCGTTGTTCATTAAAAGAAGTCTCTATTTGGTGTGTATGAATTATCTCAATTCACTTTGCTTGCCACTATTTTGAATCTTACTATTCCCTTTCTCTATTATTCAACAAAGTTCTAGTCGAGCGTTTCACATGGTTAAATGTTTAGTTTATGCTCTGCTGGAAGTTAAGTAATGCTTCTATGCATTTAATCCTCAGGTGTGGTGACTTGTTGCTATTGCAACCCTGTGATCTTCTTGCTTGCTTTCTGCTTTTTATAGGAAGCAATCCACAGTAACAGTTTGCAAATTTTAAGTTCATATGGAAAATTTAAATGGGACTCATTCCGCTGGTCTTGGGTCCACAATAAGGAAGAAGAGGAGTATTATATCTCGTCGGCCTTGTTCTGATCCACAGAAATTTCTACAGACTTCTACTTTGCTGTCATCCTCTACGCAGTTTTTAAACTGTGGACACAATGAGGAACAAGTAGCATCTGGTTCAGATGGATTGAGAAGTGAGAAAAGACTGAAGAAGCTTAAGCTCAAGTTTGGTGGTGTCACTCATACAATACATGCCAAGCCAGCAACAGAATATGCTTTCAATGGCGGGTCTTCACTCACAAAATCTTATCAAGGTTTTGATGCTTCTCGGTCTCGAGAGAAGTTACTTGTTCAGGATTCTAGTTTTAGAAAGGGCAATTCTTCGGGAAGAAAGATGTCTGGTGAAAGTATCTTTGTGAACGGAACATCCCATTTTGAAGCAGTTCGCAAGAGTAACAGAGTTCCTAAGAGGTGTGCAATGGATGTGGAATTTGATGAAGATGGTGACATAGATGAGGAAGTACGTTACCTTGGAAGACTCAATGCTTATAAGGAGAGAAGAAGGGGGGTATCAATGGTTTCAGATGGTAGGCAAGAGGATAAGGATTTTGTGCAAGAGGAAGAGCCTACATCAGAGGATGAACCTGGATACCCAAGCAAGAGGCTGGGATATGTTGGAGGAAGGAATGAATCAACTACAACTGCACATAAACGGGCTCGTCAGACAGCCAAAGATGATTTTCTTGTGCCTGGTGCCAGTCTTCTTGAGTTCCCGAATGGTTTACCTTCAATCCCTCCTAAAAGTGAGTGTTTGTCTGTTTCCATGTTCTTTGCACCAGTCTCATTTACAGCTTGGAAGGGAATGATTGAAGATAAAACTAGTTTACACCTCGGTAATAATGGCTTGTTGCTAAATCTAATTTATTTCCTTTATTGGTGTATTAATGGCAGAACAAAAGACTAAGCTCTCCGAAGTAGAGCAGCAATTAAAGAAAGCTGAGGCTGCACAAAGGCGTAGAATGCAATCAGAGAAGGCAGCAAGGGAGGCTGAGGTTTGCTAATCATGCCATATGTTAGTTCTATAACCTCTTGGCAGTGGATGGGAAAACCGTCTAACTTTGTATGTTTTAGGCTGAAGCAATCAGAAAAATACGTGGCCAGGATTCTGGAAGAAAGAAGAAGGAAGAAAAGATGAGGAAACAGCGTGATGAAGTGGTTCAGGTACTTGGAAAATAGACATGCAACTTTTACCTTCTCCTTCACATGGTCTTTAGCAGCATTTGAATCAAGAATAAATTTTACTTGGTGCAGGCAAAGGCTGCCAAAGCTGATGCAATTGGGCCAAATACTGTCAGATGGGTCATTGGCCCCACTGGAACTACGGTTATTTTCTCTGACGACATTGGTCTGCCACGCATATTTAATTCAGTGCCATGCAGGTACAAGTTCACCCTGTCATCCCTCCAAGTATTTTCTTTGGAATGCTATGTAGACCGAAAACTGGCATTTTGTTTTGCTCTGTAGAAATGCAAGTGCTTACATTTTGTCGACATTTAAATATAATTACTCTTATCTGTTTTGTGGTATTTACAATGTGGTGTTTTGATTTGCAGTTATCCTCCACCACGTGAAAAATGTGCGGGTCCAAACTGTACAAATGCATACAAGTATCGCGACTCGAAGTCAAAGCTTCCCCTGTGTAGTCTCCATTGTTACAAGGCAATACATGGAAAGATGCAACCTTTAATTACCTGCTGATATAACTACTGCTCTTCCCTGGTCACTGAATGATATCGAGGACAGTATTTTGTAACATAGTGTCGTGGCAAAGACAGCATGATTAGTTTCCATGTGAGATCGGCATGGTCAAATATGATCTATGGCATTCCTTTGTCATATATATTTCTGTGTCAAATATAAATGCACCCAATCATTGAAAGAGAACTCTATCATTGTCCAGTTTAGGTAAAAAATAATGTGTGTATGATTGTCCAGTTACATTGTTTGGTCTGGGAGGGAGATGAGTGTCATCAGAGAGGTTAATTATGGCCGTCGCAGAGAATGGTTAAGGCTCAGTTCGTTGCAGACTAGCCTTGATTTCTCTGCTTTAACCGTGTATGCTGCACACTTGTTCCATCCTTGGCATTCCTATGGTTGAAGTTGGCCACGGAAGGAAAATTGTGTTCTCTGATAACTATGTTGATCAGGGTCCTATGAAGTGCACAGGAGGGTGGGTTCTGTTAATTGGATATGTTTGTTAACCTGGATGTTAATACAAAAGGTCCAGACAAGTAAATATGAAAATAATGATCCTGCATGAATATTATTAAAAGACACGCAAGAACAGTTAGATGACCTTCCCAAAGCAATTCCAGTAATCACTCCGTAAACGGAAGCATCTACAACGATCAAATATAGATACTAAAATACTTCCAAACTTGTCAATGCAAATGAGTTGCTCATCCACATTATTAATTACAATAATGGAGCATGTCAATCGGATCATAACATATACTGCGAAATACGAACAATCCCAGTGTAAAAATGACATAGATTTCTTTTTCCGATTTCCTTTTTCTATAAATTGCTTCATAAAAATCACTGTACCTAAGATCCATCCATGAAGAAGGCACCATATCCGCTAGATTTCATAAACTTCTTCAGCAAAAGAACCACGATTGCAATGGCGAGTCCAACAGCAGCCCATGTGAACAACCTATCATCGGCTGGTTTTTGAACCCTAGTCACTTGCCTTTGCAGTAGCTGATCGCTTGAACATTTAGCAGGAACCTCTCTTGATGCACTGGTTCCTGCAGGACTAGGGTTCGCAGTAATGTGAGCTTCGTGCACTTGTTCAAAGACCCTCTCGCCCACTTCCTGAATTTCACCAACAGCTGGATTTGGAAGGTCTTCAGCAGCAGTTACAGCCCCAGCATCTGGCGAACTTTCCTGGGTTTCACACACACTGTTGTTAGGGTGTTCTTCAGAACCCTGTGCAGGGTTTTGTTGAGGAACAGATGGCGCCTTGCTAAGCATGTATTGATGAATCTGTTCATCAAACAGTTCATTAGCACATATTGTAACAAATGACAATACACGATGAAATAATCACTAACCTCATCAATGAGTTTTTGCCGTTCAGGGGTCCCAAATCTTGGGGCTGCTTCACGAGATTTAACAGCCAAAACACGCCTTTCCTCTTTCTTGTAGTCTAGTGAGCCCAACGCACCATTCGGGCTGGTGGGCATGAATGCAATAAGTGCTACTAGAGCTGTTCGTACTGCCAAACAGAATAATCAATACAATGAAAAATCAGCCGTATGCCAAGCTATGGAATCGATACATTCTAACTTCTAAAAAGAATCAGATGCTCATGTGGTTGAGCAATTAGACCTTCATAAGTGAAGAAAAGGCAACCTCAAAGATAACATTTACACCAGGAATGATTTTCATTCCGGTACCCCAAGTCTAATTCTTTTCCTAGATAACATAACAAATATGACCACAGGCCAGGTCTTCATTAACATGAAGTAAACAAACACAAAGAAATCTTAGTTCTTCAAGTAAAACAGATAGACACCAACAAACATTTTCTTCTTCAACCCAGGCCTAAATATGGCCTAATCACAGGCGGCATATCAAAATCAATCTCACTCGCACACCTTAATTAACTAATACTTCTAAAGATAATTCGCCAAAACCTCTTTCGCTATAAGAGATTTAATAAAATTGTTACTGTTGCATCCTGATAATTTAGCTATCTATACACATAATAATTTGGTAAAGCCAACAATAACTATTAAAAACGTACCACTCCATGACGGCTGCCAATGCTCAGGATGATGATTTGATATGCTTAAGCATATCTTTGTCTGCGTTTCAAAACGCCCATTTGGCTGCCAAAAAAAAACCAACAGCAATAACAAACAATTCAAAAAATCCATTAGCCCTATAAAAATTTCCAAAAAGAATTTTAAAAAGAAAGGTTTTAAAAAGGTATTTTCCATTGTTAATACCGTCAGCAACATAAAAGAAGGAGGCTTAAATGGATACTCAGCAGGCAATTGAATCCTCCCATGATAAATCCCTCCTTCAAATTCAGTCTCTCCTGGTCCTCTTATAGCAAATTGCCATTCAAATATATTCTCCTATTATATAATAATAAAAAAAACAAAATTAATAAAAATAAAAAAAACCCGAAATTAATAAATCATTGATATTCAAATTGAACATACCTCAAGAGGGAGGCTCATGAAATCATCAGATGGGTTCGATTGCATCTCTTTAACTTCCTGTAAAATCCTCTTCACAGCTGGATTTTTCAGATTATACTTGTCCTCGGCCATCACTTTTTTAGATCGACTGATCTGATCGATCCACGACCACTACCGCCGGTTATATGGAGAGAAATTAAGGTCTGTGTGTAGACGAGAATGGAGGGTTGAAAGTATATTAAGGAAAGGATGACAACATAGATATCTGCTTGTTGGTGTTGGTGTTGGAGCTGGAGGCGATGAAATGCCTGTTGAAGAGATATTAATTGGATAAGTTAAAACGATTTCAAAAGTAAAAAAAAAAAAAAATATTAACTTAAAGTTAAAGTTTTTTTAAAAAATACGATTCAACCGTGATGCAAACACCAATTTTGAGAGCTGCCGCTGACACGTCATTCGACTCATAACAGGTTGCGTGGCTTTCAGTAATTGGATAAGGTTTGTCTTTCATTATCAGTCTGCCCAATAGAAACTCATTCTGGTGCTTGAAGGAATTGTTTGCCTGGGCTGGGCTGGGCTGCAGGGAGTCGGGCTTTAGACTGAAAGGAAGGGTTGGTATGGATTTTTTTTTTGTAACTGTTCGAAGTTTTAGCATGCAGATAGTTCTCGGGACAGAGATCTTCAATCAGGAGTTGCTAATTTGAAGCCCTTTTCTTCGACAGTGCTTATTTCGATGTACTTGTAGGATTAGTCTCTCTCTCTCTCTCTCTATTTTTTTGGTTAAAGGTAGAAATCTATGCTTTTTGAAGAAGAAGTGGGATAATAATTCGTCTAAAGAAAATATAAGGTCCATTGTTTACAGACGAGTTTATAAATGAAGAAAAAGGGAACGTCCAATGCTATTGCATGTGAAGACTGTATGCTGAGGAAAGAGTGAAGGAGGGGTGGAAGACCTAGACTTTGGAGTTTCGAGATGCGACGAGTGTGAGATTTTTTGAGGGTGGACTTTAGTTTACTAGAATGATCAGTAGCAGAGATTTATGGTTACCTTTTTGTATCTGTGGTTATCAAACTGGATTCACGAGTTAAATTCTTTTGACTTTGTGCGTGATACATTTGCCAGAACCATGCATGATACTTTGATAGATAAGCATATTGGATAGTAAAATCCATTTACTCAAAATTCCCAACAGCATCCAAGAAAAACACAACACATCATGGAAGCTCAATAGATGTCAAAACCTGTTGAAAAAAAGGCTGAAACAAAGATATCAAACCCAGCTTTTTTGAGCTTGGTTACGTATTAAGTCCAAACACATGTGGATCTAGTAAGATGCCAAACTCAACTCCCTTAAACTCAGTTTTATTCCAAACCCAGGCATTTGTGGTTCTGATAAGATGTCAAAAACTTAACTCCCTCGGGTTTGACTACATTCCAAGCCTAAATAGTTGTGAGTCTAGCAAGGTACCAGATTCAACTTTTTTAGGCTCGGCTATGCGGTAAACCTAAGTGCTTTTGGATTTATAAGGACACTAGGCTCAATATTTTTAGGATCGTCCTGGATCCTAACATACAATAAAAAAAAACCTAGGGTTATCATCTCCCTATGTCTTACGTCAATATTACGTCAATATTAAGCTTATTGCTTAATAAATGTGTTTGTACCCTTTATTTAGATGAGAAAAGTCTCCTTATTGGGTGGCAGGGTACACCGACGTTTTCACTCCCTGTGTAGAAATTCAACAAGAATCGAAAGGGGTTGAAATGATTTGCAGTTCTCATACCATATAGCCTCTTCAATTAACCGAGTTCCTCATTTACTAATCAAAGAGTTTATTTCTGGCTATCAATTTTTGGTAAGAAATGCATATGTATATGATGTTGAACTTGTTGTGAATATGTTAATAAATCTGATAGATAAGGCTAATTTCATAAAAAAACCTGAACACGTTAAACGTATAACTTAAGAAAAATAATTGTAATTTTAGATCTGATGAATCATATTTAAATTTTATTAAATAATTCTATAAGCCAAGTTCTATAAGGAGCTGAGTTGTTATAACCGGCTGAAGTTTGACAAACCCTCAAAGTTTTTGTTATTTTAAATATTTTTCTAATTAATTTTAGATTTTAATTGCCTTTTCTATTCAAATTTAGATTTTTTTTTGTTAGGTTGATTTTAAATTTTTATATAAAATATAAAATGTTGATGTGTTATTTTTTTTATTAGATTATTAAATCATAAACTTTTCAAAAAGACATTTGAGTTTTTTTCTCATTTTATCTATGATTACACGCTATAACCTTAGAACTTGAATTTTTTTATTATTATTCACACGTAATCATATGCTTATGCGTATATTGTATTTTATATTGTATCTTTGGTCCTCTGCTTAGCTGGTGAAGGTGTAAGCAACGAATTTTTGTGTTTAAGATTTTTTTTTCTTTTATTAAATTTTCGTATGCAGTTTGTTGCTATTAGCTTTCTGAGAAAAACCTCCTTTCTGTCAGCGCTATCTTCCGTCAGCTGTGCAATTGTCTGCCTTTACTTTTTTTTAATATGTATTTATTACCAGCTGATCGGTCTTCCATTTTGAATTTCTTTAATGTCCTTGAGGTGGCGTTAGCTTTTGTTCACGGACAATTTATACCGTCACGTGGTCGTTTAGGATTGAGGTGGCGTTAGCTTTTTACCCCAACCGTAATTTGTGGATCCTATCATTAAATGAGGTGAAACCTCATAAATTATAAAGCTATTTTTAGGTGCTTTTCTTGAACCACAAAAATCTGAACCACCTTATTATTTTATTTTATTTTTTTATCTTTGTATCGTTAAAAATACCTGATCATTTTAACCTTTGCAGTTGCTCTTGAACCACAAAAAGAGAGAAACACCCCAGCGTGCATTTGTTTCACAAAAGTCTGGTTTTGCCTACAAGAAACACTCCATCAAATCTATACAAGTCGTCCCTGCAAAGTTTGGAGAGTTCTCATAGCCAAATCTTCATGTTTTCTTGATGCCAGCAACTCCTTGGGTGTGTTCGAGTTAAGTTTGATTAGGCAATGTTTCCATAGATCTACAAGTGTTTAAACATTTTCTTTCCATCTTATTTTTCAGCTTCAGATTATGGCTTGATGTTCTCTAGAGACAAACATGCATTGGGTTAAGTAAAGTGATGATATTTTAATGGAATAATAAAAATAATTTTTTTAATGTTACATCGTTGTATTTATAATGTGTTAATAATTCAATGTATAATAATGTAATTAAAAAATAAAAAATTAATATAAGTCTTTTTAGTCATTTTACTTGCAACATTACTTTTAAAAATAATTTTAACTAATCATCTTTGAACGAGTGTTTATTCAATCACAATTTTAATTAAATATCAGATATATTTTTATATATCTTTACCAATAAATATCGGATCAAGAAAAACATAAGAGTGTAAATTTTCTAGAATTCTCAAGTGTGTTGGGTTGGCATACGCCAACACCAAACACGTTCGAGTGGAGGCGTGCTGGGCCTGGTGCTAACTAGACCCAGCCCCCAAATGGGCTTGGCAATGTGTCAAGCCTAGCCTCTAGTGGGCTTAAATCTATTATGGCTCATCATTTCTCAATCTTTTAGCTGGAAAAAATGAGTGAAATGCAACTCACAATGCAATTTAAAATATCACAAAAATAAAGTTACATTTCAACCTTCTTTTCTCCATAAAAGGATAAAACTCATGAGTTATAAATACACCATGAGATCTTCAGAACAAAGGTTCACAATCTTCATTCTTCACTGCACATATATTTTCAGAGCATCTCTCTCTAGAATATTATTATATTTTTTCTCTCTAAAAAGATACTTATTTAAGTATCGAAGAGTCTCCATCTCTACCAAAAAGAATTTTTTGCAAGTATTAGCCACAAAGTCATCCTGGCTTACCAAGCACAAATACATGCTAGCAACCACCTTGGTTAGAAAGAATGAATAAGATTGTTATGATCAAATGATTAACCGACTATCTAATCCAGGAGTTTTATTCTTAGGCTACTTATATTTTTGGAACATCATCAGCAGCATCGTCTATGAAAAAACTGATTAAAAGCCATTAGTTTCTTCCTAAAACTTACTTTTAGTATTTTCAGGGCATTTCATGGAACACAACCAATGCCCACCAGGGCTAGGACACGGGACAAATCAACTTGTTGCCTCGGACACTCTTACCTAACAAGAGCTTTAACAACTCACTTGTTAGGTGCAAATCCTTACCTAGGTCGTGCTGGCAACCGAGGAAAAAATCAGACCTTGCTACCCTAATAACTCTTAACACTCTTAACAATACACAATGCTTTAACGCCATGACCACCGGATGCACAAGAAGCCCGTAAACGATTCCACTATTAAGAGGAGACTAGTAAGGATAATATTCATGGGAGTCTCTCAAGGGATCGTTGCCACACCCATGTATAAAGTAAATACTATAAATGTACTTCTTTAGTTACTATAGGACGAACAATGATCATTGTAACCATCATTTTACACCAAGCTCCATGGGCTCATAA
>Ga0307518_10002943_pt1 | contig 12348 bp, 18 predicted proteins | sample 25_EM_MG_FD_203889 | JGI IMG/M metagenome (GOLD analysis project Ga0307518, IMG submission 203889) | Populus trichocarpa ectomycorrhiza microbial communities from riparian zone in the Pacific Northwest, United States - 25_EM | ecosystem: Host-associated > Plants > Roots > Unclassified | place... | reverse complement strand
AATGGCCCATCTCAGGAGGGATGCAGACCTTCCCTGGGATGACCATGGTTTTATAGGCTATTTGGCTGAATTGTGATACTAAACTATTCAGGCTAAATGCTTATCAAAAGTGGTTACCTGAAGTGCCTATCACTCTCATCAATGCTGCAGCCTTCCTGAAGGCTTGCCAGCTTGATGGCTCTCAACAGTTCTCTATTCAGCTGAAGCCTGATGGCAGCTTTCGCGCTGCGTTGGTGGACGCTGCTCCCGACCTCTCCTCTGTCCCTGAGGCATACCACGACTTTGCTGACATCTTTAGTAAGGCAAAAGCATCGGTACTCACGCCTTATCGGGAATACGACCTTAAGATAGAACTGGAAGAAGGAGCGCCATTACCGCCCGGTAGACTCTACTCACTCTCCCCCATACTCGAAACCCTTCGGGGATTCATCGACGAAAACCTCCGTTTTGGTTTCATTTGTCCGACCTCATCCTCCCATGCAGCCCCTGTCCTCTTCGTAAAGAAGAAGGACGGCTCTCTCCGACTTTGCGTTGACTACCGAGGACTCAACAAAAAATCAAAGAAGGATCGGTATCCCCTACCCCTCATCTCCAACCTACTCAACTCTCTGAGTCAAGCAAAGGTCTATACCAAAATTGATCTTCAACATGCTTACCACCTGGTTCGCATTGCTGAAGGTGATGAGTGGAAAACCACCTTCAGGACTCGCTATGGCTCGTATGAGTGGCAGGTGATGCCCTTCGGTCTCACCAATGCCCCTGCAGCTTTTCAGCGGTTTGTCAACTTGGTCTTCACGGACATGCTTGATGTCTGCATTGTAGTCTACCTCGACGACATCCTAGTCTACTTGGACAACATGGAGGACTATACTGAACATGTTCAGGAAGTGCTTTGGTGACTCCGCCAGCACAAGCTCTATGCTAAACATGAAAAGTGTGAGTTCCATTCGGACTCGGTGGAGTACCTCGGGTACTTCCTCTCCCCCGACAGTTTGACAATGTTGCAAGACAAAGTCAAGACAATCTGCGATTGGCCCGAACCTCGCAAGGTAAAGGACATTCAGTCCTTCCTGGGCTTTGTGAACTTCTACCGTCGATTCATATTCAACTACTCCGATATAGTGGCCCCACTAACTCGGTTGACACGGAAAGATGCCCCTTGGGACTTCTCCAACGTCTGCCGATGGTCATTCAACCAACTAAAGAAGGCCTTCACTACAGCTCCCATCCTCACCCATTTCCAGCCAGGCGCTCAGCTGACAGTTGAGACCGACGCATTGGACTACGCGATTGCTGGTATCCTGTCCATCACTGGTTCAGATGATGAGATACGACTGATCGCGTTCTACTCTTGCACTCTGACCGCGCCTGAGCTGAACTATGATACTCATGACAAGGAGCTCCTCACTATCTTCAAGGCTTTCAAGAGCTGGCATCACTACCTGGAGGGCCCTGCCTTCCCGATTGACGTTGTGACCGACCACAAAAACCTGGAGTATTTCTCCACCTCTAAGGTTCTCACCCATTGGCAAGCCTGATGGTCAGAATATCTCTCTTCATTTAATCTGATCATTTGTTTCCAACCTGGTAAACTTGGCGCAAAGCCCGACGCCTTGACTAGACGCTGGGACGTCTACCCCAAAGAGGGGGATAGGGGCTTTGCCCGAGTCAACCCACAGAACCTCTGACCGGTGTTCACGGCTGAACAGCTCACCGATTCCCTTCGTGCGACATACCTACATGCTCCAGTACTCAGAGCTAGTGCACTTATGGATGTCGAGCGTCTTCACGCCGATATCCTAGCCAACTTATTGTCTGATCCGATCGCTAAAGCCCACCTCTCGGACACATTGAATCCCCGATGGTCGACCGATGAGACTGGTTACCTACGTCTCGATGGTCGCATGTATGTCCCCGAGGCCGATGACCTATGTCTTCGTGTCCTCAGATATAAGCATGACCATCCCCTATCGGGACACTTCGGTCAGAACCGCACTCTAGAGCTTATTCGTCACGAATACACATGGCCAGGCATTTGTACCTACGTAAAGGACTACGTCAAGTCCTGCACGGCCTGTGCCCGAGCTAAGATGCCACATCACCGACCCTATGGGATGCTCAAACAATTACCGGTCCCCGACCGACCATGGAATTCCATCTTGATGGATTTCATCAAGCAACTCCCGTCCTCATCCGGCTTCACAGCCATACTGGTAGTCATTGACTGACTATCAAAGCAAGCCATATTCATCCCGACTCACGATACAATAACCTCCCCTGAGCTCGCACAGCTCTTCCTACTACACATCTTCACTAAGCACGGCGTCCCCGCACATGTAACATCTGACCAAGGCTCAGAGTTCGTTTCGCACTTCTTCTGATCACTCGGTAAGGCCTTAGATATGAAGTTACACTTCACTTCGGGCTATCACCCAGAAGGTGACGGACAGACCGAGTGAGCTAACCAAACACTTGAGCAATACCTCAGGATGTACTGCAATTACCAGCAGGACAACTGGTCAGATTTACTACCTCTTGCCGAGTTCACCTACAACAATGCCCCTAGTGCTATGACAGGTGTCTCACCGTTCTTTGCGAACAAAGGATACCACCCGAACCTCGCTGTGCACCCCGAGCATGATCTCTCATCGGCTCGGGCAAGGGAATACGTGGTTGACTTAGAGTCACTGCATGAGTACCTATGTGAAGAAATGGCTGCTGCCCAAAAAAGGTACCAAGGCCCTGCTGACGCCAGAAGATCACCCGCACCCAATTTCAAAATTGGTGATCAGGTCTTCATCAAAGCCAAGTACTTTAGGTCTACCCGACCTTCAAAGAAACTCTCTGAGAAGAATCTTGGTCCCTACCCCATTATCGCCCAAGTTGGCACTCTATCATTCACAATCCGTCTCCCCGACTCTATGCGTGCTGTCCACCCCATCTTCCACGTCTCACAGCTCGAACCAGCGACACCGAACACAATACTGAATCGGTCACAACCTCCACCACCTCCCATCGAAGTCGACAGCGAACCCGAGTTCGAGATCACCGAGATCCTCAATTCAAAGTTCGACCAATGTCGACACCAATGCCCACTCCTCTACCTAGTTAGATGGGCTGGCTACAAGGGTACCGACGAAGAAACATCTTGGTTGATCGCGACCGAGCTCGGACACGCATCAGAACTTGTGGCCGACTATCACAAAGCCTATCCGACTAAGCCAGGCCCCTTAGAAAGCCTCTCATGCTAAGTCCTTAGGGTCACTGAACAAAGTCTATTGACAGTGTAGAAAACAAAGTAAAAAGAAAAAGAAAAACTAAATACAAGTACATTGAAGCCCTGTCCGACTACCTACTCAGACTCGCCATCTCCGTTCTCGTCTCCCGTCTCTTCATTCTCCCCATCCATCTCGTCCGACTCCTCCTGCTCCTCGCTCTCCTCGGGCTTCACCTTGCCCTTGCCCTTCGGGTCCTTCGCATCTGCAACCCTCTTTGTCTCCCAGGCAACGCCCTCTACCTTTTGACCGAGCTTTGCCAGCTCCCTGGTGTTGCGGTCAATCGCTGCAACAATTTCCCCGAGTTGGCGGTCCAAGACCAGCACGACTGGGTCTGGCCGACTCAATGGCCCAGCCACCGAGAACCCCCCCATCGCCGCCTCAATCTCCTCCATACTCGCGGCATCGGCAATTGTCTTCTTCGTCCGCTTTCTCTTTTCCCCTCCTCTTGGTGACGTGTTCACCTCTGCCACCTTCTTGCTCTGCTTCCTCTTCTCTCCGCTTGTCAACCTCTCCATTGCTGCTGTCGAAACCTTGAAGGTGCACTTTATCTTTGAGCATTGGCACCGACCGCACGTGAGTGTGCGCGCACCGTCGGCCAGCTCGCACCTGTCGCTGTTGCCACTTCGCCTGCATCGGTCACAGGGGGGCCTGAACCCCATGATGCCCGTGTTGGAACAGGCAGTCACCTGTTGAGGCTAACCAAATAATAAGTCAGCGAAATCAATAAAGAATTAGTATACCACGCACCTTGGGCTTTGCGCCCTGTCCCAACTGAGCCCGCATCGCCTCGCCAGCCACCAGCGACTCAGCCTTCTCTCTCGCCCTCACTTCCACCTCGGCCTTGCATCTCGCCTCGAAATCCGCTCGCACCTTTGCCTCCTCCTCAGCTTTCCATTTCTCTTTGGCTACCCTCCTTGCCTCCTCCTCAGCCTTCTTCCTGGCAGCCTCCTCCGCCAATCTCCTCGCCTCCTGCTTGGCCACCTGCTTCATCAAATGTTCCTGTCGCCGACGTGACTGCTCGTCAAACTTAGCGATCTGGACTTGAATTGAATTGGTCGGCTTCCCTTCCAACTCGGGCGAGGCGACGCACGTCCAATCGATGTTGTCGGTGTTGCCAGAGGACATGGTTAAGGGTCAAGTAGTTATGAGAGAGAAAGTATTGATGGGTTGACCGTCACCGAAGGCCAGTCTTAAATATGCCCTAACTGATTTTCAAACCCAGACAATGGACACGCACAATTGGTGTGGAATATGCATTGCAGCCTCGTGGGCTCGACCCTAAGAGGGGGATACTGTCACGACCGTGACATCCGATCACCCTGTACCCTATTGTCTGATCGCGTCCATGCATTCGCCGTCTGTTTATAGTATGTACTCCCCTTTTCCGTTTCTCTCTATCTGTCTTGTAGCGCCACCGATCGGTGAGTGCATTGTCCGATCTGTCTCTCTGTATGATTACCTAATATGTTTCCTTTCTTGTTCCTGGTCACTATACGTTCCCATCCCGTTCCATTACTAATACGATACTCATCGGTAATCCGGTTATCACACTTACCGTACTTACTCAGTGTGCAGTGCGACTGCGCTCGTCATTCATTGGTAATCCCGACTCCCCGTACATCGCCTCATCTGTTCTACTTAGTATAAATACCTAGATACTCGGTCTGTTGTAGTTTCAGTTCGAATATCAAATAAGATACTTCTCATCTGTTCTCCCTTCGCACTCTCTGTCTCAGCCCTTGTACAGGTACTCGGTTGCTGACCATTTACCCTCGGACTCTCCATATAACCCTCAGTCGGCCTTCCTATTACTCGGGAAGCATGACTACGCTACGTAGCATCTCGGTCTTACCGCTAGGCCAACCCCTGACCCCCTGACCCCTCATAGAGATCAGATCGGTGAAGAACTGGTCTTGACAGCGCCTAAATTTGACATTTGGGTGCTAAAAATGATTCTTCTTTTTCTCCTTCGTTTCTCAATTGTTTCTTCTGCTTCTTTGGTTGTTCTGGTATTGGAGTTGGACTGCAGAAGGCTGCACTCCTTTCTCATACCAAAAAGATCATTATTCATTGGACTCTTTCTGCTTCTTGACGGTTCTCGTGTGATAGATGACTGTCAGCAATGGCATTCATCTCTTGCTCCAGGATAGTCATTCTTGTGTGATAGATGGCTATGATGAGCTTGTATTCATCCTTCACATAAGGATAGTCTTGACTTTGCATGATATGGATAGCGAGGGCTGTCTGTATCCCTCAAGTTGGGACAATCTTTCAACAGATCTTGGGTGTGTTCTTTACATTAGTGGTACTCAGAGTGGCGCTGGAACCGCTCTGGAACTGTTCTGGAATCAGAATTTGCAATGCCGCATCACCATGGCGGGGTTTGAAAAGTGATGTCTCCCCTATGACCTAACATTCGGTGCTCTGCTCAACTATGGACCATCTCTACTCGACCCATGGCCTCTTCGAGTGAACAACACCACCGAGGGGGAGCCAAAAGGCCCCCTGGGAACTCAGGTTCTGGTCGTGCATCGACCACCAAATCTACTCGCGGTGGGAGCAAGGGGAAGACCCCAGCCAGATCCAGCCAGCAAGCCATCATTGCTACTGAAAATGTGCCTGTGGAAAGCCCTCAGTTGAAGAATATCAGCTGGGATGCTAGTACTCACACCGATATCCTTGTTGACTGGCTGCTTAGCCACCCTTCAAACCGGAGAATTCTTTTCAGCGATAAAAACTTGGGGGGCGCTCCACCTTCATCCAACGAGGGGCCAGTGGGCCACAACAAGAAAGAAGTCCAATCGTTAATCGCTGAAGCTGTATTCAAGAATGATTCACAGTACAAGGATGCATATGCAGCGGCCCCGGCAAAATTCCAAGCCAGTGTAGGCAATCGCATTACTACGTGAGTTTCCCTCCGTGCTCCAATCCAAGATCTGTTAATAGTCATTTAGGTTAAAGGGATTATATCGCAAATGTCGTGCACACTTTAAGCAGTCGGGGGAAGGTGTCGTTCCTGGACATCCAAATTATTCAAACCTCCATCGTATGTTATTTGATCAATTCAGTGAAACTACCCACACTAATCAGCATGTAACTCCTACAGAAGCTGTTCTTCACACCATGCTCTGGTATGACGACCTACATTCCATCTGGCAGGGAAACCCCTCATTCGACTCTGACCTGGTCAATTCCACACTGGTCAAAAACTCAGACGGTTACATGAGCACCTTTCCAAACAAAACGGCAGCGGGGACACCCACCACTCCAGGAGAGGAAAGGGACTGTTTGGATGGTGGAGGTGAGATGCAAGACAATCAACAATTTGAGGACAGAGAATTTGAGGACGGAGAAATCGAGGACAAGGAACCTCACCATGAGGGTCCAGTGATGAATGAGGGTGAAGCATTTGGAGATCCCGGATTTGATCAGGAGGGGATGGACTTTGGCAATGAGGAGCGAGATGTGGACATGGACTCAGTATCCATGCAAGGAGATCAGGTGCGTTTCCATTGAAACATCACTAATGGAATATCGCTGATGTATCAACAGGGTCAACTTCATCTCACACCAGAACCACCAGCTGTTCAACAGCCACAATTTTCTGGCCTTCGCCAGTCTCGCACCCCCATTTTAGATAACCGCTCTGCATTCCGCAGCTCGCCATACCTTCGTCCCCCCACTTCTGCGGGAAGTGCCATCTCCACAGCATCATCCTCGTCCAGCCCTTCCCAAAGAGGGAAGACATCATTTTCTACATCATCCAAGACACCTTCAACGAAGGCGAGTTCTTTCCCAACCAGCCACAACAATGTATCTCAATTTCAAGGCCAGGTCAGCGATATGAGTCAAGAAGCCGAGTCGATGCTAGCATCATCATCATCTTCTAAGACTACGCAGTACATTGCAAAGATGGAGTTTATTCTGAAGGACCGGGAGCTTGAGTTCAAGAAGGAGCAACTCAAGATACAATCGAAAGATATGGAGGTTAAGCACCACCAGGAGCAGGAGCTCAAGAAGCTCGACATTGAGCTGAAGAATGCCGAAGAAAATGCCTTCAAGAGGGAGGCCAAAACCCTTCGGCTTAAAATCCAGCTTGCTGAGCTCATGAAGATCAACAACAGCTCAGGCTCCTCGTCGACTTCCTTCAATCCCCCTGCTTAGGCCCGGCCTCCTGGTGTCCTGCTTGTATCTTTTGTCTCGACTTGTCTCGGCCCATCTTACCTTCTTTCTTGTTGTATCATGTTCTGGTGCCGGTGTGCCTTGTGACTTTTAAGTATGCATTCGTGTCATTTTGTATCACTTCTCCGTCCCCCCCTGCACTTACTGATCAGTACTGTATCCAGATCCAATGTAGCGCTTGTTTGGTCTGCAGAATGTGCGCTGCGATGCAAGTGTCAGCTCCAAGATCAACCCTGTCACTCAGATTGCGATTGCAGACCCCCCCCCCCTCCCCACTGATGTTTACTCCTACAGTTCAATAGATCCAACTTATGTCCCCCCAGGGCGCTGTCCAACTTGTGCAAGTCCTTGTGCGCTCGTTATTTTCCATTTCTCCTTACCGATACATTCATCTAATCCGCATGCAGGCAACAGAAATTTCAACTTCTTTTATTGAACAATTTTACTCATCAATTCTCGCCCATTTGTTACTTATTTTCAGAGTGGCATATACTCAAGGCTCAAGCCTGTTCACCTTATCCGGACTCATCTAATTCGCATGCGGGCAATGGGAGTCACTCGTCTGAATGTTAGACACCTTTGAAGTGAACATACGACCTATTCAGACCAGTGCCCTCGCTCACTGCCTCCTCCCTATTACTACACCATATCTGCACGCTCACACTCGTCTCCCTCATCCTTGTGACTTTCTCTCCTTGTTAACACCACATTGGGCAGACCTCCAGGGACCATGTCTGCGTCCCAGCCACATTCTGACCAACAGGCTCCCCCTACCGAGGCCTCTTGCTGGGACAGCGACAAAATGTCCACCCTTAGGCTTGACATATACATCTATGACTATTGCACCAAGCATGGATTCTCTAACACTGCAGGAACTTCAACATGACGCAGATATATCTCCAGATTCCTATCCTCCGATCAACACAAAATGGGGCCTGCTATTCAAGTTCATCCTCCCTCTTGCCGTCCCCCCCCCTCGCCTTGACCTCCACATTTAATAGGTATGCTCTCGTCCAAGAAATTGGAACAGTTGGTCTAACAACTTCATCCGAAACTGCTGACCTGGCGTTCCAACAGCTTCCGCAACTGCAACTGCATCATCGTCATCCATGCCTTCTCCCTCCCTCATTGCCCACTCGCTTGAAGGTTCGACAATACCGCCCATTTCCTCCTCAAATCAGATGATCATGTTGTGCAAAATGATGCAGCAAATCACCCAGTACACTGCCACTTTAATGTCCTTTTCATTCCGGATCCTCAAGCGCAGCTCGCGGAGGCTTTGGAATCGGCCCTTCAATGCAGCAAATGCATGTTCAACACGCACGCGGATCTTTTGGTGCTATCAGCATGCATACTGGGATGAGGTAAGTACATACCTTTGAAAGGTACTTATTGTACAGATTTTGATCTCGAGTTAACTGCCCTCCCCTAGGTTTTTTGAAGGGGACGGTGCACCACGTTTCCGAAGGGTACGCGCTGTCTGCCCAAGTCCAGTGGTCGTGTGGGATCATCCTTTTGGGATCCGATGCCACTGCAGTACCCTGAAATGCCCATGCATCATGGACACTTCCAGGGTGTCCAAGCCCATAGTCAACCACAAGTAGGTTGTGCGGCATTATGACAAGCTATGACATGTAAGTTGGTTTCATTCCACATGTGTCGGAGTACATACCTGACAGTTCAACGAATATCTGCATTTTCTATCATAGAATGTTTCCCCGAATATATGGGGCTTTTCGAAGAGTGGAATGGATGAACCGTCCGTAGCGAACACACCGTTCCTCCATGCGGGGCATGCACATGATTCAGTGAAGGTGCGAGCTCTCTCCATATCCTCTGAGTCATGGGGGGGCATATTAACGAACGTATCATGCTCATCCAGTATCGCCACCATTACTCTGTTGGAAAAATTAACAACCGATCCCACGCTAAATCCAGCCCACTGAGCCACATCCTCCAATGATGCAGCGTTCCCATAATGCCCTGCACGGAAGAGGAAAACTGCTAGTTGGATTGCAACTGGCGCCTGGCGGTTGTCCGAGTCATTATGGAATATTGGATGACCGCTGTAGAGACAGTCCTGTCTCTAGGTGTGTAGATTGGTAGTACTGATACTGGACTCTTACCTTAGCTATGTAGGCTTGTACTTAGCTTACTAAGCAAAATCCTTCTCTTCAGTGTACATCTTTGAGCACAGTCCTGGAGTGACTGAACCACTACTCTCCCTAGTTCTTCTAGTCTCCCTAGTCCCTGGGAGCTCTGCCAGACCTCCAGAAGCCCCTGGGTCGAGCGTGCCTCACCTGAGGCAGCAGCAACACCCAACCCCCCCCTACACCGCTGATTTGGTCAAGAATACGATCGAAAATTTCTGGCCAAACACGAAGGCACCCGAGGAATAGGTGGGGCCGATGGTCAGCAAAATGGTCGAGCAGGCACAGCTGGGATGCCCGCATCATTGGCACAGCAGGTTTCACAAGAACGCATGCTCGCTCTATTTCATCTCTGAGAGCCCCGATCGTGTTTAGAAACCGAGCATACCGCCTATCTCGCTCCACTGTCGAGTCATCAGAAGTGCTGGAGTCAAAATCTGTCGAGATCGGAGACGGTGGGGTGATGCAGAAGAGGAAGTCTGGATCCCCGGAAGTTGAGGTTGAGTCGCTCTCGCTGCTATCAATTTCACAACATGCGTTTTCCAGCCTAGATCACGCTACTTCCAGGCTGGTTTCATCAAGCTGATTGAGGAGGCTTTCACGGAGAGATTTACGAGGCATAGATCTAAAGACTTAGCTATTTGATTTTTGGATACAACATATACTAATGAATTCTGAGTCCGACTGGGTGCCGCACCATTCGGCACGTCGGAGCTAAAAGCAGGCCTGTCCACAGAGCCAACTTCAGAGTGCTGCCAGAGTGCGTCCAGAGCACCTCCAGAGCGGTTCCAGAACCACTCTGAGTACCACTATTAGTTCATCGGCTAACTTTCTCCATGTCCACAGTACCAAACACTTTTGGTGCATGACAATGGATGTGACAGAAAGACTCGAGAGCCACGGAGGGATGCAGAGGGCATACACGCACATAGTAGCAATTTGGATAGCTTGAATATACCTGCAAAAATGTCAGTAACACCGGACTTACCTGCCAGAAGTGCAGAATCATGCATGGGTGACCCAGAGAGCCTGGAAATCCAAACAGACGTGCAGAGCATTGTGAATGGCTCAAAGATGGCTGAAAATGTGTCAGAATACCTCCAAATGACTATTAAACCCCATACTCACCTGGGGGAAGTGCAAGATTATGCACAGAGGACCTGAAGGGTGTCCTTACACCCACTGAGACCGCATACCCAAGGGCTAAGCATTTCACAATAACACTTCCCATCTGGCGATGAACAAGATCTCCGTCCATGAGGGTATCCTCCAACATGGTGATCACAGAATCTACATAATACACAGACTGAGGATCAACACATTCGAACATGAATGTCTGAGTCTTGAGACACCCCGTATGCACATTCAGTTCAACTGTCCAGTACTCATTGAGAATGGCAGGGTACAAGTAAATGCTAAAAGATAAAAATAAGCTGGAGGACTGAGATAGTGAAGTAAAGAACTCACGTCCAAAGTATCAGCCACGATGGCAATTGCAACAGTACTATAGACACAAATTTGATGTTCTTCTACACACAGATTTGTTAGGGGGACACAAACTCTTTGCAATGCAACTGAACGAGTTAATGGCAGCACACCAAATGGCTTTCTTGCATGCTTTAAGGAGGTCTAACTCAAAACAGATGTGCATCCATTCACAGGCAGGGACGAATTCAGCATCGTGATCAGCAATACGACCAATCAAGCTCTTGGACCTTTTCGCAATGGTTACGGAGAATTGGTGTCATATGGGGAACTACAAAATAAATTAATCCGTGACTGAGAAAGCAATAATAGAATAATACTCATGAAGATCTTTACCTGGAGAATTCACCTGCACTATACCAACCATGTTGGCAATTGCACCCTCAACAGCAATGTTACTACCAAGCATGTTGGGGTATTTGCTGAGGAGCTGGTCCTTGTCACAGACTACTCCATGACAACAGCGAGACACAGTAAGATCAGCTGCTCGTTGACTGGCTTTGGCACTCTTGTTGTTCAACCACCAGAGGATAGTAGTAGACATGATCTGAGTGAGGTACAGCTTCACGTGATTGCCTAGAGCATTGACAACAGTACTGAACCCATCAAGCATGATTTGGTCTTCAGTCGTCTGCTCCTGGAAAGCATAGATGATACTGTCAACAAGACTGTGATATGTCGCACGAGCCACAGTGTTATGAACATACTCTTCAGCATGGTCAATATCTGGGCACATTGTAGAGCAAGATCAGCCGCCTTTGCCAGATTGGATATGATCTTGCGACCATCTGCAAGAACATAGAGATCTTTGTCAATAAGGAAAGATTCAATGATAACAAGAATTTTGTGAACATACGGTGTGAGTCAAAGTGTGGATTTGGGTCAGAGTAATAACCCAAACACAGCACCAACAAAGGACTACAAAAATGTGCGAGTGGTGGTTTGCCTCCGCAGTGTCCAGAGAGGATGTGCTGAGGAGGGGGAGAGGGGATCTACACCAACAGGGTGATGCAGACAGAGATGCAGGATACTCCTGGGGTACAGGAGTGATAGAAGACGAAGGGGATAGGTGTCTGGACTCTTCCTATAGCCTAGGAAGTGTCAAAGCGGGGATTGAGTTGACTGGGACTGAAGTAGCAATACTACACCTAGAGATTGGTGCAGCAGAGGGGCAAGGGGGCTCCTGACGTCCAGAAGCAATTGGAGATGAAGGATAGACAGGCTAGACTCCGCTTGAGCCTAGAGAAAGACTT
>Ga0307518_10002941_pt1 | contig 12358 bp, 4 predicted proteins | sample 25_EM_MG_FD_203889 | JGI IMG/M metagenome (GOLD analysis project Ga0307518, IMG submission 203889) | Populus trichocarpa ectomycorrhiza microbial communities from riparian zone in the Pacific Northwest, United States - 25_EM | ecosystem: Host-associated > Plants > Roots > Unclassified | place... | reverse complement strand
TCAATTTTATGTTTCATACTTTCTGGTATTGATGGGGAAATTATAAATACAAAATCAGAAATAGGACGTGTTCGTTGTTTTAGCTCCAAGTCTGTTAATGCCAGAATCAACTAATCCTTCTTCTTCTTCTTCTTCTTCATCAGTTCTTCTATGAAAACAAAAAATACAATTAGAAGGAATACTGAAACTATAAATTTGTCATTGCTGGTGGAACCTCTCTAGCTAGTACCACTTCATTGCATCCATGATTAGAAATTTATAAGTGGGCAATGATTTGGACTAGAAACAAAATTTTATGACTCTTCTTGGATTGTCTTCAAGATCGGGATAGGTCCAGACCCTTTTTTTTTCCTCTTGACAAATGCACCTTAACTAACCCTACGCATGATTGATCTAAACTTTGGTGCTAAGGAACCAATCTTCCGATTGATCAATCAGATCTCTTCTACTGTAATAAGAACATAACTATATTAATTGAAAATGCTTTAAATTTAAATTACCAAGTACATAAACTCATAGTTCAAGTAGTGGAAGCTTATATTATTCTTGTTTGGTTGGTAGATAGATGGTGATCAATATTACAAGGGAGCATATTCCACCTGTTCTTGGACCCGCGTGTCCCTCATCATTCATGGAGGTGGTTGTGTCTAACAGTACTATCCAATGCCAGTTTTTGGTTCCATCGGACTAATCTGTCGGTCATCACCCCTTGCATATATAGTTAAATTGATTTCGTGGCTGCATTCATCAGGATGATGATGATGATGATGATTCCCGGCACACAATCGACGCAGTATGTGAAGTAAAAATTGGAAATATTTAAAGGCAGTATTTTGTTTTTATAGGAGGATTGGATACCGTGTCACCATCCCTATTTTCTGCTATACATGATCGCTAATGATTGCGAGGTGCCGACATAGATATCTTCTCTTTAGAAGCAAAAGAAGACGTAAATATCACACAATTATCAGTTTATAGAAGTAGTACCCTTCACGGTACACTCAGTAAAAATTAGAGAGAACACTATAGTGGTTTCAGACAATACCGGCCGTCGGGGTGTGCGTTTAGAGAGAACATGCAGTCAGTGGTTTAAGACAATTCCGTCGGTGCGCGCGTTTAGAAGTATACATTACGTCTAAAACTCAATCACTTACGTAATTATCGGATCGATCGGAGGTTAAAGGCCTGAGTTCTGAGTTACTGGGTCAATCAACATGTGAGTCATTGAGTAAACCTAGGATAATTCAAAAATATTATTCTTTTAAACAAGGTTTTTTAAAAAAGTTTTTTGAAGTTACCCAACCGGATTTCACTCAAATCTAACCATGTCAAGGCATCCGAGTTTAATTACGTGGATGTCCAAAACTGTTTAAAACAAGCTTGAATTGAGATAGACTTTACATCGCCCGTGAAACTAGATCAAGTCTAATAACGATATGATATAAATATTTAGTTTCATTGTGTTAACACCTATTAAAAAAAAGTCAAAGCTAGAAAAATTTAAAACAAAGTCATGTTAGATATGATTTTTGTAAATTTTGTTATTTGATTAGATTTGTTTTTAACTTTCATTAAAAAAAAAGTTAGAAGTATGTTAGATACTTAGAATGATTTTTTTTTATTTAAATCTAAAAGTTCAATTATAAACTTGAATTTAAGTGTGTCATCAATAAAAAACTAAAAATTTTAGACTTCAAATTTTAATTCATGTACCTATCTTTATTTTTTAAAAGATTTGGCTTGATTATTTTTTATAAAAAATAATTCTGCAGAATTATAATTCAAAATCAATTATTAACTCTCTTAAAAATATCAAATTCATTCCAAATATCACCCATGCATTACGAGCTTAGGAGGTGTTTGGTAATATGATTAGGCAGCGCTTTTCAAAAAAAATATTTTTTAATTTCTTCAAATAATTTTTAATGAATCGTTTTGATGTGCTGGTATAAAAAATAAATTTTAAAAATAAAAAAAATATATTTTTTGATGCATTTCCAAATAAAAAGTACTTTAAAGAATAATATTTACCACTGTCTCTAACACCCTCATTAAATTGGGAAAGCACTCCAAATGAAAGATGAGACTCATCTTGGACTTTAATTTTGCAAAAGTAATTTTCAACTGAAAATGCTTATATATATCAAAATCACTTAAAAACAAATATTAATTTGTTATTATTTTAAAAAATAAAAAGAATTTTACCAGAGTGTTGTAAATATCAGGCATCTTGTCCGGGGAAAAAACTACATCTAGCACTGGGCTAATGATTTGAGCGATATGTCCCAGATTCTTTTTTTCAAGCGCGGAAACTCTAGGACCAGAAGTAGTAGGATTGATTCTCATAATAATAAATAAAAATAAAAAATAGGTCAAATTTTTTTTAAAAAAATTTTTGAGTTCAAAATTAATGTTCGATAGCAAGTTGATTAATTAATTCAATAAGAAATATGTTCGACTACATTACTGAACAAAGCCTAAATCTATTGAATTATCGTCAATTATGTTTTTTATTGAATTATCTTAATTTTATGAGGTAGAATGCACAATAAACATGTAATTTAAACATCTTATATTTAGATCACGAGTTTTACGTGTTAGTTCAGCTTTGTTTATGGCAATATTTTTTAATTTATTTGTTATTGTTATTGCTATTTTTTTATTATATTATTAAATTAATTAAGATTTAATGATATTATAGAATAGAATATCTTTTATTATTTAGAAACATAATCTTCTTTAAAACACGTAATCACCAAACAAGCTAAATTAGAGAAGCCCACCAAAACAAGCAGAATGGATCATGCTCATTTCTCACCATCTATTTTATTTTTTTCTTGCACGTCATCATAATTTCTTTCCTATCCTGGACGAGAACATGCTGACGCAGTTACGTGGATTGATAAAGCATAATCGAGCCTTAAGCCCTTAGCTCATTTGTAAGTGTGCCTGCCTGTGCCTGTGCCTGCAACTAGGCAATTTCATGGCTGGTTTAGCCTAAGGAAATGATATTGACCAATCATAAGCTCAAATAAAGCTAATGAGTCAAACAGAAGCAAAGAACATCAAGCCAACGGAGCACGCTTCTTTTCTTATTTTCCTCAACCTTATCTTCTATTTGTATTTTGAATTCTTCAAGCATAATACTCTATCTTTCCTTTATATATATATATATATATATATATATATATATATATATATATATATATATATATATATAATTGAATTGAATTTGTCACAACTAATTTTAGAACTAATTAATTGGATTTGGCACCATTACACTTTTTTTCGTGATCAAGCATAGTAAACGTAAATCAATTTCTGTAGTGGAAGTGCTAAGAGTAATCCAATAATTAAAAACACCCATGAAAAAACATTTAAAACTTAAATCAACCTTATCCTGATTGCTAAATTTTAAAATCAAATGAAAAAAATATTTCTTAGAAAATGTAAAAGTCAATGTGCTTAGAGAGGGCTAGATATTGGTGATTCCGGACAGTTAAATGTTGAAATAATTAGTGTTTTTTTTAATTTAAGTTTTTTTAAAGTTAAGCCACCATGAAATATTTCACCAAACCCGCAATCTGAATTATATAACTAGAACAATCTGATAAAGAAATAAAGATCATAAAGTATTTTAAAATAAATTGTTAAATTTTAAAATTCGTTACCTGAGTCATTAGACCTAAAACATCCAATCTAGAAAAACCACGAAATCTAATTTTTAATAAATTAAATCTAATTTTATTATTATTAAGCTCCCACACGTTATCGCGTGCTGTGCACGAGCCATCAACGTTTTTTAATTAAAAAAATATTATTTTAATGTTAAATTATATCGCTGCCCTCAACTAAACTAACAATTAACAAAAAAAGATCGAGACAAAAGGACGCTAATACCCCTGCCCCTAATGAATTAAATTTCTTGGATATAAGAGTACATGTTTAATTGTACTATGTATTAAAAAATAAAAATATCTAAATACCCCTACCCGAAACAATTGAATTTTTTTTACTATTAAAGGTATTTTGGTTATTTTACTATTCATTAAAATTTTGAATATAAAAATATCCCCAAACAAATCAATAATAACTAATACACAATATAAAAATATCAAAACAACCCTGATTTAAAAACAACTAAATTTTTTAGTCAAAGCTAAAAATATCACGCTATTATTGTAGTGAATAGTAAAGTGTATCTATGATTATAAGAAAATCATCTTCCCTTTGAGTATATTTGTTACAATGATGATATATGTCACTCTATTTTTGTAGTGAATATTAAAATGAGAAAAAATCACTTTTTTAGTATATTTTGTTATTAATAAAACACATTCATTAATTATAAGACTGGTTCTTGTTAGCTTTTAGAAAGGATCTCACCATATTGACATTGGCTTGTTCAAAGCATATTAGCACATTTGCTATCGAGAAAGTTGGTCAAAAACTCTATTTGTTTATGTTATGTGGTGTAGGGTTGTTTATATATATTTTAATTTAAATATAAATTTGAAATTGTTTAGTTAATATATAAACATACATCATAATTTTACATAGTTTTCATTGAAAACTTTATATTAAAACATTTGTTAAGAAAAAAACAATAATTTATATTCTTAACCCAAGAAGCTGGCAACCCAATGGTCTAATCATTGAAGTTTAGTTATGGAACACACATTCTTTTAGACATTTATATCTTTATCTTTTTAAAAAGATAAAAAGAAAAGAAAAGAAAAGAAAAGAAAGTAGAAGTATCTTAAAAAGCTAGCTCTAGCCAGCAATGCATGATAAAGGAAGCAGCAAACAATGCATGAATTATTCATTTATTGACAAATAGTGGATAGGTGACGGTCGATACAGAACTGGTCCACAGCCACCCTACGCCTACATTACAACTTATTGTATACAATATTATATGATATGATAAGTAAGTGCATACCAGTTCACAATTGTATGTGCAAATTAATTAATGTACATGTACTTGCCCGCAACTATATACTATTTTGTATTTTGTGTTTAAGAAAGAATTTAGTGTGTGTTTGTCTCTTCTTTCTATATTTATTTTTCTCTTTTTTGTTATAATTGCCTGTAATTGAAAAAAATAAATATAAAATTAATGTTTTTCAGGTATTTTTTTATGATTTTGATGTAAAACAATTATGAAAAAACTCTATTTTAATGATTTTTAAATTAAAAAATATAATACAGTATATTACCAAAGTACATGTATTAAATATCTCATTATAACATGGTGATATTTACATAAAAATATCTTTGGATTGAAAAAAATGGTTTAATTCATTTTCTTATTTTTTTTTATATTCTAAATTCGAGTTTTTCTTAATTAATCCACAAATATTTTAAAAATTAATTTTAAATATGTACTTAATTATCTTTAATCTAAAAAAATCTGACGGCTCGCAATTAAAGAAACAAAATAAAACCATCTATGTTTGGTCGACTCAATCCAGAACATCACAGCCTTCTTTGATCAAGTTCGTTTTACTATTAACTTCAATAAAAAAACAAAAAAAAAAAGGTTGAAAAAATCTTGCTAATTACCAAGTAAACGACCTGCAGCTGCAGGCTCAATTAAACACAATATTAATCCATTTTTTATTAACAAGAACAAGCAAAAGCAGTCAAAAACCAGCTATATCAATTGTAATTGAATCGCAATTCATCACAGCTGACCTCTCCCTCATTTTTCAGCTTATATAAAACAAATGCCAAAAAACAAATTAGGAGAAGTGTAAAAAAGAAGAAGTGCCCAACGTTGTAAGAAACAGCTTGTCCTTCAACTAAGAAAACCAAACCCATAATCTTCTCCTTCAATCAAAAGCCAAGAAAACCCTACCATCTTCATCATCATCCCTTGAAATCATTTCTCTTTGTTTCTGAAAGAAAACTCCCTGTTATAATACTTCATGGCAATAATTCCTCCTCAAGTTTTCCCGCCAAGAAAACGGAGGCCATCAGCCGGAGCATTTATTCCACCAAAATTTTCTGACCAGAGGCTTCTCCAATCTCTCTTTCTACTCTCCCAAGAAATATCTTCTCTCAAACCTCTTCAGTTTCTTCTGAAACGTAACTCTTTGTCCATCATACGTAAAGCGAAGATCCTCGCAATCTTATTCGAGGAACTTTTGAAAAAACCAATTCTAGTTTTATCTCCAACTCTCTTATGCTTCGAAGAAATGTACTTAGTTCTTCAAAGAATCAAGACCTTGCTTGAAGACTGCGTGAATGGAAGCAAGATGTGGCTATTGATGCAAAGCGATTCGGTTGCTAATAATTTCCATGAGCTGACGGTAGAATTAGCAACACTTTTGGATATTTTTTCTGTCAAGGAAGTCGAGGTTAGCGAAGACGTTGAAGAATTGTTTTTGCTGTTAAGGAAACAATGCTCCCAGGCAAAAGTCTTTGTCGATAAAAGAGATTCCAGTTTGCGGCTCGACGTGTTAACAATGCTTGATCGGATTCAGAAGGAGATTGTCCCTGATAACTCAAAGCTGGCAGAGATTTTTGATTTCCTGGGGTTACCCAATTCTTTATCTTGCAAAGAAGAAATTGAGAATCTTGAAGATGAAGTTCAAAACCAAAAAGATGAGAAAGCGAAGTCCGACATGATTGCTTTGATAGGACTCGTTCGGTACGCGAAATGCGTGCTGTTCGAGCCATTGACACCAGGGTCTGATAGCAAGACGAAAAAACTAGCATCGGATGCGAACATCCCGGCCGATTTCCGGTGTCCGATAAGCCTGGATTTAATGCGGGACCCAGTTGTGATGGCCACAGGTCAGACGTACGATCGAGAGAGTATTGCTCTCTGGATTGAATCAGGGCACAACACGTGTCCGAAGACAGGTCAGGCCCTGGTCCACACCAGCTTGATACCCAACCAAGCTTTGAAGAATTTGATAGCCATGTGGTGCCGAGAGCTGAAAATACCGTTTGAAACGGCGGGAGATAATAACAGAACTAACGGCGTTATAAAAAACAAGGCAGCGCTTGAGGCTACTAAGATGACGGCGTCGTTTTTGGTGAACAAAATGTCGGCCTCGCAGTCAATGGAAGCGGTTAACGGAGTTATTTATGAGCTTCGTACACTTGCAAAGAGTAATTCGGATTCCCGAGCCTGCATCGCTGAGGCTGGTGCCATCCCAGTGCTCGCGAGATATTTAGGTTCGGATGTAGGTGTGGGGTCTCTGAACTTACAAGTTAACGCCGTTACAGCTATGTTAAATCTTTCCATTCTTGAAGCGAACAAAACAAAGATCATGGAAAACGGCAAGGCTTTGAACGGCGTTATCGAGGTGTTACGCACGGGTGCCACGTGGGAGGCGAAGGGGAATGCAGCTGCAACTATATTCAGCCTATCTTGTGTGCACTCCCATAGGAAACTGCTTGGGAGGAAGACACGTGTCATTAAGGGGTTGATGGATTTAGCCAAAAGCGGGCCCCCGGGTCCCAAGAGGGATGCATTGGTGGCAATTTTGAATTTGGCGGGGGATAGAGAGGCAGCTCGGAGGTTAGTTGAGGAAGGAGTGGTTGATGTGGTTAAAGAAATGATCAATGTTCTGCCGGTAGAAGCCGCGGCGATACTCGAAATGGTGGTAAAGAGAGGAGGGATAATGGCGGTTGCAGCCGCGCATAACACGATAAAGAAGTTGGGCACATTGATGAGGGAAGGATCGGAGACAGCTCGCGAAAGCGCGGTGGCAACACTCGTCACCATCTGTCGAAAAGGGGGAGCAGAGATGGTGGCAGAGCTTGCAACGATAACTGGAATCGAAAGGATTATATGGGAATTAATGGGATCAGGGACAATGAGAGCAAGAAGAAAGGCCTCTAGTTTGTTGAGGACTGTAAAAAGATGGGCAGCTGGTTTGGATGGTGATTTTTTGGAGGGTCATAGTACGGTTGCAACTTCGAGTAGTTCCTCATCAAGAGTGGTCATATCAGTTTAACACATCTCTGTTTGTTATTTGTTTATAAATTGTAAGTAAATCTTAGACATTTGTAGATTTTTGCTTACAAGATTCATTGAGAATTTCATGTTCATTAACATCTGCTGTCTAGTCATTTATAAACAAGCCTTTCTGCATCTGGTGAAGTAGAAAAAAACAAACAAATTTGATGCCTCTGTGGACCAAACCCAGAAAGTGATCTAGAAATTGATTGAATTGCCAAGCCAAATGATGCTGAAATTCACCAGTTCGGCACCAGCATCAAGGGTCCTCCTGGGAGACTTGAACAGTTCTACTACCCTCAATTGGCCAGTCTTCTACAGGGACAAATGTGCAAAGAGCCATGCACCGACTTGAAAACGTGTTAGATTTGCGGCTTGTGAGTTTTTTCAATGTCAACGTAGCAGATAGCATTCAAAGGGAAAGAACGAGTCTGAAAAGTCAAAATCCCATGTCAGAAACACGTTATTGACTTATTGTTTCTACGAAGAACCTTCAAATGCTGACTTTTCTCTATAAGAGCTTATGGTCTTCAGCAACAAGCAAAACTCAAGTCCATTCCTCACCTTTTGATACCATTATAGCCTCTTCTTCCTCCCTACCTCTTCGTGTTTTCACAATCCTCTCATTGCTTCTGTGAGCAGATTCAGCTTTGCAACATGGTTGGATTTAATAAAATCAATGGTGCTATCTTGATACTCTTGCTTGTCATGGCTATGTCTCAACCTGCACATGCCAGGCTCTTAGGTGGCTCTCTACTGCACAACGTCGATGCTATCCAGCAAGGACCAGACCTAGCTTTCTCGGGAGGAAATGATGTCTCAGAAGGGGAGGAAGTTAACAAGTACAGGCCCTTGCTGCTTAATCTCCTTCCGAAGGGTCCCTTACCCCCATCTGGCCCTAGCAAGCGCACCAACAATGTCGTTAACTAATTTTTGTCGATGTATGTCATCAGATTCTAGCGATATTTCATATTTTTATTTTTTCATGCTCTTCATTAATTCTTTCTTTCTTTCTTTAATTCAACATGCCTATAAATTCTTAGGCTAGCTGGTGTAAGATACAGCTACTAGCAATAACTCAAGAACAGTAGAATTTCTGAACAAGAAATTGCTGATGTGCCATTGTAAGCGTGACAAATGGGAGTGAATATTGATACTTGTGTGCAATATATTGATGTAATTCTCTACCTAAAATGCCTTTCCAGAATTCTTGTCCATAAACTAGCAGAATTTGAGCTGCATAGCCCATGGAGCTAGGCCGATGGTCTCCTCAGCATAGCAATTTTAATTGCTGCTTTCTAAACAAGCCTACTGCCGTGAGTTCCAATGGGCTATTTTTTCCATTTTGTTTATTTAATTTAAAAATATCCTCATAGGTCAGTAGCATCATATATATATATATATATATATATAAACTAAAAAAATTAAAAATTTAAATGAAGTTGCTTGCTCTAGCAAATGAGATGTTAACATTCCATTTTATTATTCAGGAAAGATTTTTGCGGGAGTGAATAAGATTTAGGTTTTGAAATTAATAATTGAATTAATTAATATTATGGAATCGTAAATAGCAACAACGAATTGCTGTTTTATTAAATTAGTTTTTGGAAGTTTTCTTTTAGGACTAAAATTAGACAATATCCAACGTTGTAGAGGAAGACACCCGGACATCATATTTATAATATAAAGTTATTGACGGCCCACATCAAAATTGTGCCGCTTGCCAAAGCTTCATTATATCATGGGCTAGACGATATGGGCTGCATCTCCAATATTCTTACAAATATCCATGAATAGGCACCTGACCTGGACCTAGATTATCGCTAAAACCTGAGGCAACAACGTTTTTAGAAAACAACTAGATCTTTGCGCGATTGAAATTTTTTTTTTAACGTAAGAAAAGTTAGGTGTTGTTAATGTATTCTTGGATAAAAAATAATAAATTAAAATATATAGAGATTGATTTGATGTGACCTGGTTAACTTGATAGATAAAAAAATAACCCTAACGACCAATAAAAATATAGTTTGATTTAAAAAAATCAGGACAATATTTTTTTTTAAAAAAAAGATTGAAATGAATACATATTAGATCGACTCAGGTCAACTAGAATTAACCTGTCAAATCCGCTACCCGGGTCATGAGACCTTGATAACCCTATAGAAAGCAAATAAAAAAAATATTATTATACCTAATTCTCAATCAACCCAATATTAAATGTTGAAATTGATAACAAAAATCAACTAAAGAAATGAGTCAAGTTAACTCGAATTAACCTGCTAAATATTGGTCATAAGACCGGGATAACCACATAGAAAAAAAATCAAAACAAATTATGAAACTTAATTCCCAATAAACTCAATGTTGATGGGTGAAATTAAAAAAAAAGATCAATTAAAAAAGGACAAAAAAAATTACCCGAGTCAACCAATCAGACCTGTGACCGGGTCATGAGACCGAAATAACCTCATAAAATACAAATAAAAAAAAGTTATGAAGCTTACTTTCCAATCAACCTAATATTAAACGATGAACTTAAAAAAATAACTAAAAAAGGATAAAAAAAAATCCAGATCAACCAGCCTAACCCGCAACTTAGGTCATAAGTTCATGATAGCCCTATAAAAAACAAATAAAAAAAATTATAATCCTACTTCCTAATCAACCTAATGTTGAAACATGAAATAAAAAAAACAAAAAAAACAAAAAATAACCCAAGTTATAACTCGTAAAATTTGTGACTCAGGTCACGAGACCAGAATAACTTTATAGAAAATAAATCAAAATAAATTATGAAGCCTTATACCTAGCAAGCCCAACTTTGGAGCCCTATATCCAGTAAACTCAATATTTGAGGATGAAATTGAAAAACAAATCCTAAAATATTTTGAGGACCAAAGTGAAAAAATGTTTGGCATTTTATTGTTCATTGCTACAGTGAAAAGCCAAATATTTTATATGTTAGTTATTTTTATTTGTTTTGTTTAAGAAATTAAATATCATGTTTGATAATCTTATTTTTTCTATTTAGTTTAGAAATTTATAGAGGTATTCATGGATATAGTTGGATTGGGTTTAGGCTTATAATTGTATCAAACCTAACTTCTGATATTTTACAAATTTTAAACCCGACCCATTCAAATTTTGCCTGGACTCGAGCGAGTTAGATATATTAGGTTGTGATAAACTTTTTATGGATATTACACATATTCACGAGTTGGCCTTTGTACATAATAAAATACAATACAAGAGGAAAAATGCTTAATACCTCAAATCACATCTAGTAGAGAATTTAGTTGATATAATTTATCCTTTTCATTTATTAATAATATAAATAAATTATTTAATAACTTAGTTGATGCCAATAAGTTTGGATTGATGTTTAGCATAAATATAATGAATTTCTTTTCTGGTTTAAAATATTTGAAATATAATGAGAAAATGTATGATCAAGTTGAACGGTGCAAAAAGATCCATATAGCTGATGCCAACAAGTTTGGATTGATGTTTAATAGTTGTTTATAATGAGAACAAATATAATTGTATGAACATATATTTAGTAAGAAATACAAACCTCTGTAACCTTTTCCTAGTAAAGTTTGATAGGGAGGATACCGAGCGAGAATAAAAATTAAGGCACTAATTGATTTGTATAGAAAACCAAATTTAGAGATATTTAGAAGAAAAAAAAATTACTACTATATTTTTCTAGACAAATTAGTGATGAAGGGAGATGCCAAATATATAATAGAAAATTCTAATAGATTTATAGTCCTCCCAGGAAAAGACTTCTTCTTTATGCATGATTAATTTTATTTGTAATTATGTTTTAGTAAGACAATTCATCTAAGTAAAAAGAAAATGAAGTGGGCCTACTCAAATATAATCACTTGAAATCCCCACCAACACCCCCACCTCCCATCACCAAAAGGAAAGGCTAGTATGTTCTTTTATGTAATCCTAAAATTCAACCACTATGAGACATCAATTGACAAAATTCTTCTGGAAAATGAAAGAGAAATTGAATTGTTAATTGAAAAAAGCAAGGCATTACAATTAGACTGGGCAATACTTGCTGAAGACATTACTAAGTCCTATTTATCCCTTTTTCCCAAGGATTCAATCGACCTCATCTTTAACATAATTTGTTTTTAAATACCAATGAACACAAAATCAAAGCTGTTCTATTATAAGAAAAAATTACTAACCTACAAAACAAGAATTGAAGAAACTAGAAAGAGTGAGGTTGTGGGTGTGGCTAAATAAAAGAGAAACAATGAGAATAAAAGGAGAATGAGAGTTATGGGTGTGGTATAGTTGTGCAACGCGTTACGGGATAAAGACAAAAGATAAAAAAAAAAATTAAAGAGTAGAAAAAATACT
>Ga0307518_10002940_pt1 | contig 12359 bp, 4 predicted proteins | sample 25_EM_MG_FD_203889 | JGI IMG/M metagenome (GOLD analysis project Ga0307518, IMG submission 203889) | Populus trichocarpa ectomycorrhiza microbial communities from riparian zone in the Pacific Northwest, United States - 25_EM | ecosystem: Host-associated > Plants > Roots > Unclassified | place... | reverse complement strand
TATCCAATTTAGTCTATATTTTTTATTATTATTTATTTTTTTAATTTTTTTTAATTGATTTTTTTCTTGAATTTCATCTTTAATCATCAAATTTCATTTGATTTTTATATCAAATTTAAATTTTATTTTTTGATATTTTTTAATCCTTTCTCTAATTAAATTTATTTCAAATTCCATGATTTTGAATTTTTTTCATGTTGAATTGACCCCCCATTATTTTTAATATGTTTATTTTGTTTTGGATAATTTTTTTATTGTATTTTTTTTAAAATCTCATATCTTGGCATTTTTCTTATGGAGCCACGAGTTTTTAAGGTTATTGACTTTTATCTTTTTAAAGTTCTTTTATAAAATTAATTTTTTTAAAAAATAATTTTATTCTTTAATATTTGATTTTTATGGAATTAGTCTTCAAGCTTCTTCTTTTTTTTCACCTTTTCTTTTTATAGTATTATCCAAATTCTATGCTCATGATTTCAAGGTTGATGGGTTAATTAGGGGGTTACTCAATTTTTTTGTTTTTGCATTTTTAATTATTATTTTTTAGTTTCATTCCTTAGCATTTTTTTTATTCAGAATCTTGCTTCGTTGGTTTTTTGGGTTTGCCTTCTACGTAGGAATCCAGACCTTATTAGTACGATAATGAGTTTCTAAGGTTACACTGGTTGTTTTTATTATTATTTTTTTTTCCAATCTCATCATTTAATACTTGTTTTATAGTTGAATTTCATAATTTGATTTAGTTAGCTTTCTTGGAAGACTTTTTCTTTATTGGCACAAATAATCTATTTGATTATATAAAAAATATATTTTAAGAAACATAGTTATTAAACACAACTTAATACATGATGTTTGTTGGGAAATAAAATATCTTAATATTTTTTTAATTTCATCCTTCAACATTTAATTTTTTTCAAAATTAATCTTCATACTTCTTCTTTTTATTACTTTTCTTTCTATGCGGTTATTATAATCATGTGCTTATGGTTATGGGGTTAGCACATTTACTTAGGTTTACTTAGATCATCTTTTTTTAAAAAAAATTAATGTCTTTTTCTTAGTTTCGTTATTCAACATTGAATTGTTTTATAGTTGAGCTTCATAATTTGATTCAAGTCGCTTTCATTTATGACTTCTTCTTTTTTTTACCCTTTATTGCACATATTGTTGTTTCATTAAATAAAAATAATATTCTAAGAAATATAGTTACTAAACACAATTGAGTTGTAAAATCAAATATCTTAGTCTTAGTTATCTCTTAATCAAATATCAATTTAATTAATTAGATATGTGTATAAGCATTTTGATTTGTGATTGAGAATTTTTTTTATATTAAAAAATGCATTGCAAATGCCTGTATATTTACTTTTTTTTACTAAAAAAAAACAACTCACAAACGGAATGCAAGTACAAGTCTAGCACACACTAAACACCTCAAGAATCTTTCTATTTTAATTTTTTTTTATCATACCTTCAAGAATCTTAAGATTTAAGCAACAATCATGTAAATTTTATTTGATTTAGATTATTTAAATTTTAATTAAAAGGGCAAAGTGCATGATTAAATGAAGATGAAGGGCTAAAATATTATGTACTTCTAAAAATAATTCAATTTATATTAGTTCAATAACTTATATCATATTACCATAAAGGTTGAAAATTCTATCATTATAAAAGAAAGAAATAGGGAAAGAAAATTTAATTTTAAATTAACCTAAGATGTATTTAATCTCTACAACGATTTTTCAAAGATACCATTTGTATCTAGCTATGAATATTTCATTTGTAGGGGTGAGATGTGTGATTTAGTCAAGAGCTTGTTGTTAGATATATCAAACTTCACAAATCACCTTATACTTTAACCATACCTTTTTCTTAAAAAGAAATAAATAATAGAAAACGTTTACCTTCAAAATTTGAAAGATTTAAGGCATTAATCATTTAGTTATTCTACTTATTTGTTGTTTACCCTATAATTTTTTTCAAAGGTTTAACACATTATTTATTTAATTTTTCTTTTATTATTTTGATTATATAATTTCTAATTTAATGAGACTTTCATAATTATTTAAAATGTACATTTTGGTGCTTGGAGTTATAGGAAACAAACCAAAAGAGAATGAATTTTATATATTTAGTAATATGATGGAAGTTGATAATTAAATTTATATCATATTACTATCTAGTTTTGAACAAAAAAGGACCTACGGATATAATTGATTTCATAACCCAAAATGTATTTGAAAAATAGTGTAACGTACAATGCTTTTTCAAGGATTATCTAATTTATATCAAACTATACTTTAGCTAGCCTTTATGTTGCTTTCATATGGTTAGAGCATTATTAAAAAGTTGCGTAAATAAACTAATAAATGGAAAGGAAGCATGGGATAATTCATCTAAAATAAAAGCACAAGTCTTTGACACACCACTCATACTCTTCTAAAGAAAAAAAAGACAAAAAACGAAGTACTTAGAACATTACTTTAGTAATGCTGTAAGAAACAAAGCACGAAGAATTGAGATGCAAAACTAGTGAATATGCATCTCAAGAAAAAGTGTAACATCCAACTCATAATCCATGTCAATTTAAACTTCTGCTTACTTCAATAGATTCCAACCGTCATTCCCATGCCGTTTAAAAAGTGTTTAATATTATAATAATAGTTACTTATCAAAATATTTTTCACTTAAAAATATATCAAAATAATATTTTTTTTTTAAAAAAAATTATTTTTAACATCAACACATCAAAACAATCTAAAATCACCAAAAAAATAATAATTTGGAGAAAAATAATCAAATCTTTTTTAAAATTATTTAACAATGCAAAAATAAATAGACTCTTGAACTAGTAATTGTTATTTGATGGCTCAACATCCTTGAAAAATATAGCACAAACTAGAGATGGTTTCAAACATTTGGCTTGGCTGATAAATGAAGGCCCGACTCGGCCATTTAATTTCACAACCCGTTAATTACACTTTCTATAGCTAATGGTAACAATTGCATTCAAGTTCCATAATTAGTTTTCATAACTCCATCCAAGATGGTGAGTGCATGGGAAATTTAAGAAAACTTTTAGTGTAAGATTCGGGTCTTTTTAGGATTGTGGTAGCGGTTGCGGTTCAAAATGCTTTCGTTTAGAAATGCATCAAAATGATATTTTTTTTATTTTTAAAAACTTTTAGTGCAAGATGAAGTTATAGAAACTAAAAACTAAACAAGGATAGAGCTGCTGCTTTTCTTTACAAAGAAGCAAGTTACATACAGATTCTAAATACAAATTTTGAATGCATGGAAATCAAGTCAACCAAGACCTGGAACGAAAGAGGGTTATGAGCTGGACATTATTATAAAATTTCCATTCAAAGCAATCAATGATAAGCTCCAAGCAAACACAAAGCTTGAACATGTATACCCGTGTAAGAGGAACGAAATCATATGCTCAAAATGGGAAGAGAAATGGAAATAACATTTTAGGCTGCAACTTAATGACATTTCCACACGCAACAAAAACAAAATCCCTATGAGGGACAAGATTTCATTGACCAAATTTAATAGATTGCAATCCTTATTGAAGTAAAAGACCCTGGATTCTAATCCTACGCAGTCCTACTAAAAATAAATGCTCCCTGGTGAAGGTGAATTATAATCCTATTCTAAATAGCATAAGGTGAAGAATACCACCTCAAATCCCATCAAAAACTAAAATCAAACAGATATAAAAGACAAGCCAGCCATATCCTAATGAAGGTGAATTATGATCATATTCTAGAAAACTCAGATGTGCTACCTAAGAACTTGGCCAAGTTCCCTATTGAAACAAAAACTAAACTATTTCCTTAAGAACAACTTATAGTTATGCCCCCCTAAAAATAACGAGAAAAAAGTACTTGGGTGGATGAATTGAAGATTGCAAGAATACTAAGGCTAATAGCAGCCGATAACAATACTGAATGTAAAAGAGCCAAAAAAAAATGTTTACTTTTGTACATTTCAGATCACCAAACAAAAGGTCCTGGATTGCTATTCAATATGGAGGGGGAAACTATAATAAATGAGATGATCTCATAATAAATTAATCAAAAGATGCAATATTGAGCATATGACTAAAATGTTCAAGTAACTTCAGACAATGTGAAATTCAAACAGAAGGCAGTTCCAACATTGAAAAGATTTGAAGATGAAACACGAGAGCAATCTTAGGCCATTAGCATTGACTAGCTTCTTCACAAGTATAAATTTTTTCACCCCATCTTTAGAATCTTTAACAACATCTACAACTTGTATAATAACATAATCCTCCTATAGGTTTCAAATTAATGCCTTGGTCCAGTTAGAATCTTTACAGAAACTTACTCAATAGGGTTGGTCTGATTAGAATCAATTAACTTCTTCGTAGGTACAAATTTTCCCACCCTATCTTTAGAATCCACAACACCTTCTACCCATGAACCTTTGCCAAGGTTCTGGATTTTGTCTCAATGCCAAAGATCGATTAATATACTTGCAGACAAAAGGTGCATAAGTTTTGGACTAATAACTGATACCATGAATAAAGATCAAGAGATGCTTATGGGAAGAGGTTTCTCCCCCTACATAACCATGAAAAAACAAGCAGAATATTGGAGTGGAAAGGTTAATCATGAAATTTGCATATTCATGACTGAGATAATTGAATTTACTAAAAGTAAAACTATAAATTCCATGAGATAGAGCAATCTCAATAAGCCAAACATAAATACAGTTGAGTCCATTAAAAAATTAATATCCACGTTCGCATGTCAGCTAGAAAAACATTCTTTGAAGACTGAGGGAACCACAAAGAAGTTTAAATTGACTAAGGTTGCAAAACAAGACGAACAAGATATACTGGTCCTAGGAAAGAACAACAAATTCTCCAACGATAAAACCATCACCCATAGAAAAATGCAAGCATCATAAGCATAACAAGGCAATGATGGTGGAAAATGATGAGAGCAATATCAAGGAATTTAACAAAGGATCCAATGGCCTATCTAAAATCTGTTGATGGATCCTTTCCTGGCAAGCCCATATCCTTCTACTGCTCAAATATTAAACCATAAAGTTCTTCTTCGAGAAAGGCAGCATTTTGCAAGGCCTTCAAAGCTTCTGAGAGGAAAGGAAATATACTATAGAATAATGCAATCAGGGAACATTCACGTTTCAAAAATTAATGACCTGATTGAATGCATGAAATGTGTGAATTGAAAAGGTAAGGACTCATAAGAACGATAAATATACAACAAACGAGCAATTCATCTATCTATTTTAAATAGGTTGTGATGGTTCTATATTTGTCACACCATAACTCTCAATAGATTCTTCAGAAGAAAGGGTACCTGGTGTGATGAAACTAAACTATCATAGGCGACATCTATACAGTTCTGCAGCCTATGCAAGCATTCCTCCTGATGAGAAGCAGAAAACAAGGGTCTTAAGGAAATCAAGGTCAATAGAATCATATCTTTTGGCATGTGCAAGAAAAGATGGTAACATGAAACAACAATGTCCTCTTTGAGAAATTTGCTAACAAGGAAGTACCATCCCTACACATTATACAACAGAAATTTTAAAAAATATATCCAATTTTTCTCAACAACACTTTATTAAAAATATCAGCCAAGGTAGGATTAGTTACTAAATGAGACCTATAATAATTTCAAACATTAACCAGATAAATGGTCTGCTTCCCCAAATTTAATAATAGGATTAGTTACTAAATATCGAGAATGTGATATTATATGCTTCTAGCAGTCACAAATCAGTTGTTGTAGCAAGAAGGCAAAAGCATTTGTAACCCCTTATATGCAATAAAAACTTTCAAGACATAAAATAGAGAAAAAGATGCCTTCAGTAGTGTAGAAAGAAGAAATTTACATATATTAGGCAGCAACATTACTTGGAAATATGGCATTTACACTACAAATTAAAACAAAAGCATTACAACAAAGAAACCCTATCAAGATTAAGACACACAACATGCAGAGAAATTCATATTAAAGAAAAAACACATCAATATTTGAAAAAAAAAAGAAAAAAGAAAGGAGAAACCAATTACATGGAGAGTGAAATTAATAAATCTTAAAGAGAAACAAGAAACTATTGACAACAAAATTCAATCTAAGAATGAAATAAAAAGAAAATAAGCTAAAAAAATCAAAACTTTAAAACTGAAATTCTTCAATCCCTTAATCAAGTCAAGAAATCATAATTTACAATGACTAGAAATTTTTAAGAAACCCAGATGCTCAAACATCAAAATCCAGAAATACACACCAAAAACTTTTGACCAAAATAAATAGATAAAAAATCCCATGGAAGAAGAACAAATTATGTATCTAAAGAGAGATTGATAGAGAAAAATATTGGAACTCACAGAAGTAGGACACAGAATTTGAATCAAACTTCAAATAGAGAGTTTAAACGACTAAAAGAGGATTGTTGTTTCTTGAGAGAGAGAGAGAGAGAGAGAGAGAGAGTTTTTCTTTTGAAATTGAATGTGAAGTTTTAGAGAGGCTGGATTTTCACACTGCAAGAAAAACTACAGACAATTAAAAAAATTATCGACCGTTGGAATTATTGAACGACAGGGTGTTTGGTTTTTCCGTTTGCTTTGTCTGTTTAGGTTTTCCAAACGACAATTCTCATAGGGATTTAAAACAATTAGGGATTTTTTTCACCTTAATGAAAAACCATTTTTATTTTAAAAAAATAAAGGGGAAATAATCAAACACCATAATGTAATTCAACCTTTTATTATGTTTTTAATCATTTTATTATTTTCATATGTTTCTAAGTTTATTGTGTTTTTGTCCTCTTTTGTAAGCAAAATAAAGAGGAGCTTGGATTTATAAAGTGCAATGCAATAAGTTTTTTTTTATGGAACTGAAAGAATATTGTCTTATTTTTTAAATAATTTTTATTTATTTATTTATTTATGATAATTATGTTTTCTTTATTCATTAGAAAAATAAATTTAATTCTTTATTCATTATAAGATAAATTTAACATATCATATAAAACAAGGGAGTAATACAACTTTTTATATTAGTATAATTTGATTTAGATTGAGTTTTTAATTGAACTAGATAAGATATAGACTTTGTCATACATCTTTGATTTGATCGAGTTTTTAGTGATTCAATTGATTAATCAAAACATAATCTAGTCTAGCGGGTTGATAAAAAAAATTCAGAACTCAAAGCCTTCATTGAACCAAGTTTTTAGTTTAAACGAACAAAATATTGATCTAGATAAACACATTCAATCTAAGTTTTTAGTGATATGGTTGATCTGGTCAAACCTAATCTAAACTTAACCAAGTCAACACATAAAAAAAAAACTTTGTTTTAATAAATAAAAAAATTGACCTGAAGTCTCCTTATTATATAGCCTAGATTAGCTAAATAAGAGGGTACCTTATTTGAGAACAAACAGTTAAGAAAATAAAAAAGAAACAGATAGAAAGAGAGAGAGACTATGCTAGTGAACAAATGTCTTCTCCAAGTGAAGTTTCATAAGAATTATCTCATTATTGATTTGTAAGGAGGCGTTGAGCTTTGAAGACAATAAGTTTCAATAAACAGGTTTTCAATCGATATACTTGATTTTAAAACAGAATATAAAACATATGTTTACTAGTATAGCATACTTAAATTTGTAGAAAATGATAAGATCCTCTAACACACACATAGCATACTTAAATTTGTAGAAAAAGTGTAAATATTTAAATAGAATTTAAATAGGAGATATATAGAAAGTAAGATTTAAATGAACCTTACTTAAATTTGTATTAAAATTATTACAGGAAATTTTGGTTCTAGAGGTTCGGATCCAAGCAGTATGGATCTTTTTACAAGATAAGAGATAGTAATACAAAAGGTTACATGGAAATTTGAATATGTTACAAGAGGATAAATGTGTGATGCTTTTTATAGAGGAACTCTTATATGAAGTTTTGCTCTCAAAGCCTGGGATGAGTCTCTTTATATAGAGCAGAACGAGACTATTTTCTTTGAAAATTTTGTAAAGCAAATGATTTGCTTTTAAAAAAGTTAAAAAAGTTGTCTGTCAATTTTCACCAATAATTATTTATTGTTTATGCAAGTCGGGGCTCAACTTTTAAAAAGTTGAAGTGGTGGCTGGCTATTTTTTCCATTTGTGCCAACAAGAGAAGATGAGCCTAATGGTTTGGAGAATCTCGACTAAGAAATAAAACAGGTCAAAATATTTTTGGGCTTTTTAAAATACTTTTTTTTTTTTTACAGAAGTAGTGATTGCTTAAGATTTTTGTATAACAGAGAGGATATCATAATAGTCATCTTCATTGTCATTTGCTAGGCCGATTATAGAACTTGAGCATGATGAAGATGGAGATGAACCATTGTCTTTTGGTGCTTTATAGGAGTTGCTTCATGATTTTGAAATACTCTTTCTTAGATTGTGCTGCTGAGGCAAGAAAAGCAAAAGCATGAGATCTATGTGCTAGGAATTTAGATTGAGGATTTGAGTCTATAATCGGAGCATTTTGGTGATGTTGTAATCATTCCATGACAACAAGTTTAGAATTTTTGGTTTCTGCTACAAAGAAGTCCCATTATTTTACTTTATATCTTCTGATGATGATGAGATACTCATATACTAGGTATTGTAGTCAAAATACGAGGAACATACCCAAGCGACAAAGAATTTGGAACATGAATATTGGGGATTCAAAATAATTGTCAATCCTATTATCAATATTCCTAACTTTGATGTTAGTGAACATTGAGGATATTACTAATTCTAATATTAGTGAATACGAATATTCCTGACTTTATTGCTAGTGAATAAATTAGTAAAATTCAAATTGAAAGCAAAAACACATATTCCTATTATTTGATTTAGAGATTAAAAAAGAAAGGATAGATATGTATTGCATACTAGATTTACATTTCATAGTTTAAGTCTATAACTCAATACTAAGTAAAGTCGTCAAAAAAATACGAAGGGCCCATAAATAAATCCAAAAGGGTCCCTAATTTTTTTGAAATTTTCTGATATCTTAAAAGACTTGTTTGTCTAAATTTAAAAAAAAAAGGAAAGGGCATAAAGGTGTGTTTTTCCATACACACCTTTAGCCCAAAGAAAATTAGGTCAAATAGGCCTGAGGCCTAGGCCCAGCCTGGTCTCAACAATTTCTATCTCTTTTTATTGTTTTTTATGGACTAGATCTAGCCTAGTAATATAAGCTAGGCTTGAACCAACTTATCAAGCCTGGTCACTAGCCCAAGCCAATGACCAAGCTTTGCAATAGTGGGCACGCGTGAATTAATTCAGGCATGCTTGCATAGTGAACAGCTAATTAAAATTGCATAATGGGGGAAAATAAGAACTTACCTACTTCAGTTGTTGTTGGAGATGAAGACTTGAGGCGATGATGGTTGGATAATGCTCCTTTCTTCCCCTCCATTTCTATTTCGTCTGTTTCTCTTTAGTCATCCTTCTCTCTGGTTTTAGATTTGTTACTCCTCTTTTCTTTGGATCTTCTCTAGCTCTCTCTCCATTTCTATTCAGGCGTGCTTCTTTTTTTGTTGTTGTTTTTTGTTTTTCCCCTTTTTGTTTTTTTTTTGTTCTTTTCCTCTACTCTCTAGGTTTTCTTCCTTATATATCTCTTTCATCTTTCTTTATTCCCCCCTCTTTGTGTTTCTCTGGCTGATTTTATAGGGCCAAGTCTAAATTTTTTAAAATCTCATCTTTATCTCCTAGGATTGTGATCTTGTATAGAGATAGCTATTGCTTTAGGTTTGCTTTGTATTTGGTGGAATGAAAACACCAACAGTCATTATAGGAGAGTTGTGAGGGCGAGGGATACTGAACCAAACTTATGAGTTTTGTTGTAGACCATTTGGTCTACAAGTTGAAAATTTTGTTAAAATATTCATTTTAGTCCTCTATTGTTTTAGATTTTAGGTGACAAGTCCCTTGAATTTTAAGAAAATACATTTTAGTCTCATTCTCATGACCAAATTTGATGGTTTTGAAAATTAGATCTATTTAACTTTTTTTTAATTTTATTTTATTTTATCCTATGATTTTAGACTATTGAGCCTTGAATTATTTTTTTTAATTTTCAGCTTCATTTTAAATTATTTCAAATCATTAGTTAATCAAGTTAACTCGGAAACTATTTGAGTTTTTTATATTAAAAAAATTTATATATTACAGGCAAAAAATATCTAGTCAGTCTTATATTGCATCATTTTCAGGCAAGACTAACGAAAAAAGACAAGTAACAAACGTATTTAAGGGGAGTCGATACTCATAAGAACATTCAACCCAAGCACTAGATTTCTACCCTGGTCGACACGACACAAAAGCCATCATTTTCCTATCTTTTCAACACCTTTGAAAATAAAAATAGTTCTAAGAACTTCTCCAAATACTTGGGAGGCATGTTTCGAAAGGCCTTGTACAGCTGTTCAGGTTTGTAAAAATAGTTCACAAAAGTTATTTGAGATTTGAAAAGAAAAAATCATAAAAAAAAATCTTGAGATTTTTAGTGAACACTTTCTTCCTCTTATGTACATCTATTGACTATAACACTAACCAAATGAAATGCTGGGCCATTAGAAAGAAATGACCTAAGAAACAAGGTAACCTGCTGCTATCTATCAACACTCAACAGTAACCCAACTTTCTGGGCATCATTTTCCTATTCAAAACTCATGTTTCCCCGAGTCTATACTGCAATCATTCATATAGATAGGTGTATTATTCATATGACCTTAATGATCGATCTGTAATCACGAGGAGTGAAGATACTAAAAGTTGGATTCTTTATGCTTCTGTCCCAAGAGATTACTGTGACAATTATGGTCTTTGTGGTGTAAATGGAAATTGCATTATGAGTGCGATGCCGGTCTGTCAATGTTTAGAAAAATTCAAGCCTAAGTCAGTAGAGGCATGGAACACAATGGACTGGTCTCAAGGATGTGTGCGAAATAAGGAATTAGAATGTCAGAAAGGAGATGGATTCATCAAACTTGATGGGCTCAAGTTGCCGGATGCTACAGATTCTTGGGTCAACAAAACTATAAATCTCAAGGAATGCCGGGCTAAATGCTTACAAAACTGTTCTTGTATGGCATATACAAATTTAGATATTAGAGGAAGAGGTAGTGGCTGTGCTATTTGGTTTGGGGATCTGATAGATATTAGACAAGTTCCAATTGGAGGCCAGACACTATACGTTCGATTGCACGCTTCAGAAATAGGTATGTGGTTGCTATAATTTTCAGAATTCCATGAGCATGTGAATAAGCCACTGAAGTTAACCACTGTTTCCTTGATCACAGCTTCTTTGCTTCAGTTTTAGCAGAATTCTAACTATTCTTCATTTTGCAAATGACCATGAAGAGGCAAAAGCTAAACCTAAGATAAGGATTGCAGTGATAACTACAGTTACCATTGCCGTGGTCTTGGGGATGCTCATGGCCATCTATTACGTCCGCAAAAGCAAGGCAAAGCGAGCAGGTAAGTTAATTTGACCGATCGCTAGCTGTCACTAAATTTGTGACCATTTGGTATTCTTTCAATTTCTTTTAGGGTTACGAGTGTATGGATATAATTAGATTGAACAATAGATCACTACGACATTGATACGTGGGATTTTTTAAAATTTATAGCTAGCATAATTTTTAATTTATTTATTAAATAGGGTTAAGATTTTTATAGAAGATTCTAGAGGATCTTTTCATATAAAGTTAAAATTTCATACAAATTAGAGATGGGAAATATCTTATTATTTTGTAAATTACTATTTAGGAATTGATATAATTTTCTAGTTGATTTATAATTTTTATTTTTATATAGTTTAGAACTTTTTTATTATTTTTTAAGTTTTATTTAAGATGTTTTTTCTAGTATAAATATGATTGTTTAACTTGTATTTCAATAAACAACTTAAATAAAAAAATATTAAATAATAAAATTTCAATAGACAACTTTGTGCTAATAGACATAATTTAAGGCCTTTAAATAGAAGTTAATATTTGAAAATTGTCATCATTTTCTAGTTGATTTAATTTTATTATTTTTGTATTTAGTTGTGATCTTTTATTATTTTTTATAGCTTTGTTTAGGATGTTTTTCTTAGTTATTTAACGTGTATTTTAGCAAACTACTTGAAGAGAAGATATTAATTAATAAAATTTTAAATTGATAGAATTTAATTTGTGTTGCTTGAATTTACTGTTGTTCTTGGATTATCTATGTCCAATTTACCCTGTGCAAGAAATTTTTATGTACCCTGTGAAAGAAATTTATGAAATGGTCTTCAATCAGTAGAATTT
>Ga0307518_10002938_pt1 | contig 12367 bp, 13 predicted proteins | sample 25_EM_MG_FD_203889 | JGI IMG/M metagenome (GOLD analysis project Ga0307518, IMG submission 203889) | Populus trichocarpa ectomycorrhiza microbial communities from riparian zone in the Pacific Northwest, United States - 25_EM | ecosystem: Host-associated > Plants > Roots > Unclassified | place... | reverse complement strand
GAGACTCATCCTCTCGCTTCCTGATGCCAAAGAACTCGTCATAGGCAGCAAACCGTGCTCCAGGCTTCCTTTGGAGGTATATAGACGCGAGGGCCTTCCAGGCAGCGACAGGATTGTCCTGGGTGGACCTAATATGGACCCTCTGGTCAGCCTCAATGTTTAACATGATTTCACCTGCAGCCTTGTCCGCTTTAGCATCCCATTTATCCTGAGCACCATCAGTATTGTCAGCAGGGCGAGTCTCCTTGGCATCCACCAGCCTCCAGAGGCCTTTGGAACGAAGCAGGGCCTTCATTTCCTCACTCCAGGTGGAATAATTGAGGCCAGTGAGGGGTTTGATGCGATGAGAAGGCTCAGAGGACATGATGACGACAAGTAGAGCAGTGGGGACAATGGGAGAAGTCCTGATGATGGTCTGGGGTTCAAGAGGGGATCGAGAGGAGCTTGTAGATACAAGGATGGGCGAGATTGGTAGGCAGGAAGTGGAGATATGGGTCGATGTTGGCAGAGAGTATATGGAGGGCGTGGTCAACGATAGGAGCGATGGATCAACAATCCAATGGAGTGCCTTGCTTCTGGGTGCTACTCCGACGAAAAGGAGGACAAGTCCAACGGAAGGGGGCACAACTCCGAGAGGAGGGGATGCATGTCCAATGTAGAGGAGGACAAGTCCTACAGGGGAGGAGTTCAGCACCTGAAGAAGAGGAAGGAAGACGTAGGGGGTGAGGGCGTCAGCTTCAGCTTATGTGCTGCGCCCTTAAACAGGCTCAGCCCTCGTATTTCGGAGGAGTGGAGTTATGACAGAGGAGCAGGAGTAGGAGTAGGAGTAGGAGTTGAGTCAGAGGAGGAACTTAGTGTCAGGCAGAAGCAAGATAAGGACGGGGCTTTGTTGATATTTGTACTAAGGTACGAGGAGATACACAGAGACTTACATACTAACTGAAAGGACTGGATCCTTGTGATAAACACAAGACATGTGAAAGGTGGAGTAGGAGAAACACATGAGAGGAAGAAGCACATGAAAAGGGTAAACACATGGAAGGAGTAAGTAGCAACAGGGTGACAAGTAAGTGACAGGAAGGAAACCTGGTATGTACCTGAAGGTATGACAGAAGCAGGCCAGATGGACCAGAGGAACAGAGTAGGAGTTTGGAGGAGAAACGTCGGAGTTGGTAGGAGATGGGTCAGAGCAAATAGGAGATACGTCAGAGTGGATAGGAGATATGTCAGAGTGGATAGGAGAGATGTTGGAGCAAAGAGGAGATGCATCGGAGCAAGTAGGAGATGTGTCAGAGTTGGCATGGATGTGACAGAGTGATGTGATCTGTTCAACTGTTGGACACTTGGTTGATGCAGGGGTATCATTAGAGTATGGAAAAAACTATGATGGATATTGGGAATGGCAAACTATTCATCAAACAGGTGTGTACTCATATGTATTTTGGAATCCATCATGTTTATGAGGTACACAGCTCAAAGAAAAAATTATTCCAACATTTGAAAGGCTTCATGGTCCTGATTATCAAGCTTTATTTCTAATTGATATGTAATTCCCAAGGGCATTCTGCTTATGCTGAAGATGCACTGGTGGTCTCTCGCATGAATGTCAACCCAGGAGGAAAGCAGGCTGGGATGCAAGATGGTTGGTTCATACAGGATGGGGTAAAGGTACCACAGGCCATGGTATTTCCTGAGGACCATCCAGACTATTCAAACAAGCCCAAAGGCATCAAGTTTGTTCTCACCAAACGTGGTCGCTATTGATCCAAGCTGTGTGGGAGATGTCAATCCCGGTGCAAGGATGGTGCAACTGCTTGTTGCAATGAGGGGATTTTGGAGTTTGAGCCTGATTTTCAAGCACAGAAATCACTTGTTCGAGAAACCATTGAAGATGCCAGCCTCCTTTGCCTTTTTCTGCCCAAGTTCCACTGTGAACTTAATTTTATTGAATTCTTCTGGGGAAAGGTCAAGAAATACATCTGAGACAACTGTGATGGGACATTTGAGACACTCAAAAGGAATATCCCACTGGCTCTGCAATCAGTGCAATTGTCCACTTTTCATTTATGGGAGCACCGCACACATTGGTGGATGAATGCGTACCGTGCAGGGCTGGACACAAAGGCTGGACAGGTTCAAGTCCAGGAATTCAGCTTCAAAAAGTATAAGTCCCACTGGAGAGTTCCTGAGGCAGTGGCGAGTTCCTTTGATTTCCATATAGAGTAATTTTCATTTCATTATAAATCAGTTTTACTAAATATAGTAATACCCCTATGTGGCCAAAATGACCCCAATGCTTGGAACTTTCCTCATGTAATTTTAAGTTATATAAAATTTGCTCTTTCAGTTTTATTCCTACTGCAAAATGGGGCATTTTTGAAAGATAACATGAAAAAAGGTTCATGTTGTGACTGGGAACTTTATTTGCACAAAAGTTGTTCAAGCCAAAACTTGCTGGAAGTGCACAAAGTGCTGCTGAGCTGCTCAGATAAGGTCCAGACTAGAGTCCAGTGTGATAAGATATAGACAGTTGTGGAGAGGTATACAGCACCTAGAGTCCAGTGTGAGTAACTGAAGAGCAGAAACACTGGACTCTACAGGGTATGTGTGCTTCTGGGTAAACAAATGTAAACAACAAGTCAAGGAAACAAGTCAAGGGCGCATCTAGCGCTACAATGCAGCTATGAAGCTAAAACAAGTTGGTAGTAAGTAGGGTAGACCATGATAGTAAGTAATAGACTCATAAGAAGAGGTGGAAATCACCAAAACTAACAAGCACTTTGTGCAATAGAGCATCACACCCTTCCCAATTGTTTGTTCCGTCATCCAATATGCCAGTTAATACACACCTATGTTTCCCACACTAGCCCATTTATAAGCTGGCACGGTAAACATACCATAACACTTTACAAACCTTGAATACAGCTGTTTGTGAGCACCGCAGTGTGCCCCATGGTTCTATGGGGACTTGGAGGCTTGAAGAAAAATCACTTAGTTCTCTTGATAGACATTACCATATTCGGATATGTAGATAATCATAGATAATCATTTTCACATGACTCAATCCAGATAATCAGCCACATCACTCTTCTGCTGGCCCCAGGTGTACTGCTCACTGTGCCCAGCGGAGTTTCAAACGTAGTCACGTTTCTCACCATTGTTGCCTGTTGTCCTCACCATCTTCACCATTGTCCTCGACATCATGCTCACTGTCCTCATCATGATTCTTGATGTCGTGCTCAATGCTCTTGCTCACATCCAATGCTCTCCCCCTTCCTGCACACCACTCATCATGCGCAGCAGATTGTCAAACGTCCTCAACATCCTTGCCCGTCGTGCCCAACATCCATGCCCAATGCTCACCCCCCTCCCTACACCCCCTCTCATTGCTCCTCAACATTGGCTACTGCTGATCCACTGTGCATAGTGGGACTTTAATTTTTTTTTTTACTGTTCTCAATGTTGTCTTCAGCACTGTCAAGCTATACCACACCACCCCCAGCCCATTTCCATTGCTTTTGCCGGTCACTGGCTACTGCCTGCTGCCAATTGTTCCCAAGAGTTACACTGGCACACACGCTGCCCGCTGTTCCCTCATGGAGGCCTTGCTGTCCCTACACTTACCAAGGTATTGTCTCTCTCGCTTGCCATTGGCTACCTCTTTCTCACTTCTCACTCACTGACTACCACCTGTAATCGGTCGTTCTGGAAAATCGTGCTAGTGTACTCGGTGGAGTTCCCCCATGCCTCCCTACCACTCACCAAGGGTCTGGCGCGCTTCACCAAGATATTGTCTCTCCCACTCGTCACTGGCTACCTTTTACTGACATCCCACTTGTCGTTGATCACCGCCTTTTACCGATCATTCCAGACAATCACACCAGCAAATACATTGCCCACTGTTCCCACATGGAGGCCTCCTATCGCTTATCAAGGGTCTGGTGCACTTCACAAAGGTATAGTCTCTCCCGCTCATCACTGGCTACTTCTTACTGACATCCCACTTGTCACTGACTATCGCCTTTTGCCAATCATTCCAGAAAATTGCACTACTGAATACATCACCCACTGTTCCCATGTGGAGGCTTCGCTGTCTTCCCACTCACCAAGAGTCTGGTGCACTTCTTGCACCACCCCCCCTGCCCAACAAGGTTCAACCCCTCACTGTCCTCAATACTGCACTTAACTATTGGGGGTCTCCCGCTCGCTACTGACTGGTACGTACAAACCCTCGTTCCTTGCATCACATATCTCATTGGAAACATGTTAAGAAACGTGCTTGATGGGGTGTGAGAGATGCCCATGAGTTTAAAGGTTTATTCTTAACATGTGACAAGTCCCGTCCAATTCTCCCCTCCCTGTTGATGTATCCAAACCATTTTCGATGTTCTGGGCAGGGAACATTATCCAATGCACATGTATCTATTGGTGTTGGCAAGCCCAATATTGTGCGCCTGGGGCATTTGAAACGTAGGGCTACCAAGGCTGAGGAGGAATGCAATGAGTATTTACGCTGTATGTGCAGAAAACTTTCTCCATGATTTTCACTCAAAATCTTTTTAGGTCTTTCTGTGTGGCAATGCGAATGTTTCTTACGTGCAGAGAACACTGTGAGGGCCAACTTAGACAAGCATCCAATTGATGATCATGATGACTCAATTGACCCCGCTGCCATTGTTCCACCTGCAGGGGAAGAAGGATTCAATGTCAGCCATGCTGAAGGAGAACTTGATGTTTACAAGGAGTTACAGGCTGCTCTGAACCAGGTGTATGTCTCTTCTGTGTGAACTATGGATAACGTCTAACTACGTGTTTGGAAAGTTCCCGTGTGGATGACCATGACTGCAGTCATTGTGTTAAGAGGACAGTGCTAGACTGGCAACAGCAATACGAGGAGCTGGTTGATGCTTATCTCACCAACCAACTGAATGACCAACAGCCGATATCTCGTGATCTTGAAGAGCAGGCCGATGGACAAGTCAGCATTGAGGTCATTGATCTTTATGGTGCATCTCCATTGGTGCGCATATGCTGACTCCAACATAATGAGCAGACCGTTCTGTCAAGAACTTTCCCCATATATCAACACATGTGAATGTTTCGCTGACAAGATGTGGCTGCCTTGGCACCTCGCCCATTCATCCTGCCATCACTACTACTCTATGAACATTGGAGACCTATCGCCAGATCCATTGAGTATCCCCTCAGCTCAGTGTGCATGCTATGGCGAAGGCAGTCTCTTATATTCATGGTGTATATCCAGAGCGTTATGTAATTACTACCCTTCTGTAAGGCTAATTTTTTTCCAGTCAGGAATGCTATCACTGTTACTTCAGTGACCAGTTTCAGGCAGCTTATGATGTCTTTCTGGAAATCAAACACCAAATCAATCCTCGCTTAGATGCTGTGCTTGGACACAATACGCCGGTCTGGAGAGTCAAAAATTCTTGACCTCCCTGCCACTTCAAGTGTTGGAGATAAACAGAACTGTTGTGGTATGTTTACCTACTTACATAAGCATGCATCGCACTAGAGTAGAGTTCCTAGTACCATAGTTCCCTCAGTAGCTTGCCAGCATACTGAGGGTGAGTACATTCCTACTAACCACTTCATACTTACTGATACCTTGTAGTTATCTACAGGTATATCTAATATATTAGTAGCTTGCCAGACTACTGAGATTACACTACAGATCTCCTCTCCTTCTCCTTCCTTAGGCTAGACCTTCCCTGTGCAGACCACCACCTTTCTATATCAAGCTGACAAGTGAACCACCACTTGTATTCGCTTTTCAGGTTGCCATGGATGGCAACAACTCAGCTAAGTCAGTTGATCTTGCTGTGCGCCTGGGCCACAAGAGACCAGACCCTCACGATGGACGCTCTGCAGTTTGGTTGACAGAAGATTATGTTGATCACTTCAAGGATGAGGCTAATAGGGTCCGAAGGCAGCCAGTGCAGTCATACAATATTGACAGTGGAGATGAATGGGTTGATGAACCTGAGGAAGTGGAGGGTGAACAAATGGATGTCTGTGTAGACCAATGGCGGAATGCAGCTCCTGAAGCTTGCAAGAAGATATTCACGATCTTTCACAAGTCAGGCGTCTTTATTGCTGTGTGCCGTCATGGCTTCCTTCTTTCCATATGTGATATGGTTAGAAGTTGTCAAGTCTGGGTCTACTCCGGTAGGGGGTCCAATCAAGTCTGGATGAAGACGGACAAAGGACAAGGGCAGGGGGCTGGACAAGAGGTTAGTCCAGCCGGAGTTGGTGACTGCTTGGATTCAACGACTAAGGACAACGAGCATTGATCCCTTGCATAGGTTCTGGTCAGGAGGTTGGAGATGGAAACAGAGACAGAGACAGAGACAGACAGAAACTGGAGTAGTGACTAAGTTGATTTCAGACTGAGGTATACAGAATAACTACAGAGTACTTATACTAAGTAAGAACTAGGGACAAGTATTTATGGTGACAAGTAAACAGCCTTAAAGGTGGACAAGGAACGACCAGAGTAAGGACTAGGTCAGGTCTGGGTAAAGTAAAGTCAGGTCTGGTGAAAATGCTACAAGGTATAGGATATATTGAGTTCACGGAGAACTCACATCAAGGCAGGGCAGATGGCGAGGTGTGGTAACGAGTGGATGGAGTATAGACCAAGGGTCGTACTTAACGGAAGATTATCTGTGCAACTGTGACCAGAGTAAGTGATGGGCGACCGGATTGAGCTGTAGAGCTGTGATGTGACCGGAGTGACCAGATAGGACCTGGAGTTGGACATGGTCATAACAGAAGTGGAGAGTTGTATGCAATTTACATTCAAAATAAACATGTAAAACTAATCTCCATCAAAGGATGAAGTACCCTCTCACTACCATCTCCAGGTTAATGGAAATCTTCCTGGAGAAGTTTTTATATGGTTATGACATCCATTGCGCTTTCACCAAGATCCTCAACCAATCCACCTTGGGACCCCTCATCAAGAAATGTGGTGTCGACGGTGTAGTCCCAAGTTTTCATCGTCATGCACATAACCGCTTGTGCCAGGTCCAGCACCATCCCAAGTACAAAATTGGAGCCGGAAAGGAAGACTTCAAGACATGTGAGCGTATATTTTCCGAGTCCAATGCACTCGCTTCTGGAACACGTAACTCATCAGACTTCCACCGCCATCAGGCAATTGATGAATACTTTAAGTTTTCTGATGTAGAGAAATATGCATCATTAGGTAAATGGCATTTTTTCTCCTGTCAGTGTTACAACCATGTCCAACTCCAGGTCCTATCCGGTCACTCCAGTCGCATCGCAGCTCTACAGCTCAACTCCGGTTGCCCATCACTTACTCTGGTCACAGTCACACAGATAATCTTCCATTAAGTATGACCCTTGGTCTATACTCCATCCACTCGTTACCACACCTCGCTGTCTGCCCTGCCTTGACGTGAGTTCTCCGTGAACTCAATATATCCTATACCTTGTAGCATTTTCACCAGACCTGACTTTACTTTACCCAGACCTGACCTAGTCCTTACTCTGGTCGTTCCTTGTCCGCCTTTAAGGCTGTTTACTTGTCACCGTAAATACTTGTCCCTAGTTCTTACTTAGTATAAGTACTCTGTAGTTATTCTGTATACCTCAGTCTGAAATCAACTTAGTCACTACTCCAGTTTCTGTCTGTCTCTGTCTCTGTCTCCGTTTCCATCTCCAACCTCTTGACCAGAACCTACGCAAGGGATCAATGCTCATTGTCCTTAGTCATTGAATCCAAGTGGTCATCAACTCGGCCGGACTAACCTCTTGTCCAGCCCCCTGCCCTTGTCCTTCAACCATCTTTGACCGGACTTGACCGGACCCCCTACCGGAGTAGACCCAGACTTGACAGTATTTCAGACTCACACTTGTGTGGGTTCACTGTTTCCAAAAACTTGTACGCACATCTAGTCCCATTCCCTTATGACCATGACTACGTGTTCTCATGCTCGTACTGCTGCAGCACTTGCTGAAGAAGCAGGTGCAGTAGATGACTTCCACCTCTCTGCTGCTCATCAAGCCCTGTCTAACCGCAGGCAACCTCTAGCTTCTGTTAGCCAATTCCGGAGCTTCACAGCTTGAAACCCTACAGTGCCTTTGACTCCACGTCAAGATGCTGCGTCTCAGAGCCTTCGTGGTTCTGTAGACCTAGGTCACCATGAATCCATTTCTGGTGATCGATTCCCTTACCGTCGCGACCCCACTCCGGATCATCGCGAACCTGCCCGTCACCAATGGTTTGGCCCCAAGGACGGACCTGGAGATGATCCGGATGACCCCGGAGATGGCGACAACAACAACAACAATGACGACAACGACTTCATTGACGCCACAGATGAGCTAGACCCTGGTCTAGCTGTATTCCAAAACTTAGCTATCATCGTCAACCGCCTCTCCTGCTCCTCCTGCCGGACCAACGACGCCTCCTCTTCCTCCCATGCCAAAGTCTGTGAACCGGACACCTTCGACGGTACAGATCCAAAAAAGCTCAGGACCTTCTTAGTCCAGTGTGAACTATGCTTCCAGGATTGAGCCAAGGCATTCTGCCTTGATAGGGCAAAGGTAACTTTCACCCAGTCATACCTAAAAGGGATGACCTTAGAATGGTTTGAACCAGACCTACTACACTCTGGCGATCCAGCTAACCATCCACTCTGGATGGACAGTTGGGTCCAATTCATCGCTGAACTCCAAAGCACCTTTGGACCTCATGACCCCATCACTGATGCAGAGCATCAATTAGAGCACCTCCGGATGAAGGATGCTCACCAGTCACGCGGTATATAGTTGACTTCAACTGGCTTGCCTCGCAGGTCCAGGACTATGGAGATGGCGCGCTCTGCCACCTATTCTACTCCAGTCTTCCGGACAATCTTAAGGATGAGATAGCTCGAGTTGGGAAGCCCCTGACTCTACATGGGCTTAGGGCTCTTTGCCAGGAGATCGAAGCGCGCTATTGGGAGCGCAAAGACGAGATCTCTCGCACAATGAAGAGTCAGCCCACTTCGTCCACAACCAAGTCCTCCAACTCCGGAGGCAAGTCATCCAACTCTGGTCAGGAGAAATCCAAGACCGGTAACTCCCCCAGCTCCACCAACTCTGGCTTGTCTAAGGCGACCAGCAACCAGTCCTCCTCTGGTTCCAGACCGGACCTAACCAACAAGCTTGGTAAGGACGGGAAGCTAACTGCAGACAAGCGCAAAAGGCGTCTGGACAACAACCTCTGCATGTTCTGCGGGGGTACTGGTCACTTCACAGACAACTGTCCAAAGAAGACCAAAAAGGCCAAAGCTTGCGCTGTGGCCATCGCTGCTGAGTCCGGTAAGACGGACTCAAACTCGGGTGCCAACTCCGAGTCAAAAAAAGAGTAAGCAGCTCCCGGCCCTCCACACAACTGGCAAGCTGCATTGACTCCGGAAGTGCACCCAAGGAGGCTCGCCTCAACGTGTCTGCTCTTTACGATCTGAATTCTCTTATGCCACATGTTATCCTCTTATTATTTGACTTACCTAAAATACACACACTTGTGGACTCCGGGTCCATGCATTGCTTTGTAGATGTACAATTTGCACACAAAAACAATATTACCACCTACTCCGTTCCTCTGATTACTCTCCAGCTCTTTGATGGTACCTTGAACTTTGTAATCACTCAAGCTGTTGATATATCAGTGAAATTCCCCGCATCCGGTGATGTCACCCCTATGACCTTTTACCTTGCTCCGTTAGACTCTGAATGCTTGATTGTCCTTGGACATAACTGGCTCACCTGCTACAATCTGTTGATTGATTGGGTACTGAGCAGTTTAACATTCCAGACCCCTGCACAAAGTTTGCTAGCGCCCCCATCAACTCCCTCTCCGGTTCTGTCCGGTAACCCTGACTCCACCCTCTCCGGCCAGTCTACCCCAGGCCCAGTGCCATCTGTCAACACTCCGGTTTGCACCCCTCTGCACAGCTCTCTAATCAATGCAGCCACATTTGTGCGTGTGTGCAAGTTAGAGGGATCCACCAAGTACCAACTTCAACTGTGTCCCTCTGACTCAGCTAAGGCTCGTTCTTCCTCTGCCTCTACTCTGCCGGACTTGGACATTGTCCCTCTGGAGTATTGCGATTATGCGGATGTGTTCAGCAAGGCGAAGGCCTCTGAACTTCCCCCGCATCGTGACTACAACTTAAAGATCGACCTTGAAGAAGGTACCTCCCCACCTTTGGGAACTCTTTACTCACTGTCTCCGGTCGAGCTCTCCGCTCTCCGGACTTTCATCGATGAGAATCTTAATACAGGTTTCATCTGTCCTACCACTTCCTCCCATGCTGCTCTGGTCCTCTTCATAAAGAAAAAGGATGGTTCACTCCGCCTCTGCGTTGACTTTAGAGGCCTAAACAAAATCACCAAAAAGGATCACTATCCACTCCCCCTAATCTCTGATCTATTGGATTCCCCCAGCCGTGCTAAGATCTATTCTAAGATCGACCTCCGGCATGCGTACCATCTAGTCTGGATAGCTCTGGGTGATGAATGGAAGACTGCCTTCCATACATGCTATGGGTCCTATGAGTGGTTAGTAATGCCCTTTGGCCTCACTAACGCCCCTGCAGCATTCCAATGGTTTGTCAACACTGTCTTTGCTGACATGCTGGATGTCTGCATCGTTGTGTACCTCAATGACATTCTCATCTACTCCGAGGATATGGAGTCCCACCAGCAGCACGTCCGGGAAGTGCTCCACCATCTCCGGTTACATGGCCTGTTCGCCAAACCAGAGAAATGTGAGTTCCACTCAGACTCGGTAGAGTATCTTGGCTACCACCTATCTCCAGAAGGTTTGACTATGTCTCCGGACAAGATCCAGACCATCTCCGACTGGCCTGAACCTCGAAAGGTAAAGGACATCCAGTCCTTCCTAGGCTTCGCCAACTTCTACTGCCGGTTCATATTCAACTACTTGGACATCGTGGTTCCACTTACCCGGCTCACCCAGAACGATGCTCCTTGGAATTTCTCTGAAGACTGTCAATGTTCTTTCAACACTCTCAAGCACGCCTTCACCACTGCGCCCATCCTCACCCACTTTATTCCAGATACCCCTATCATCATGGAGACTGATGCCTCTGACTACACTGTGGCTGGCATCTTGTCTATTACTTGCGCTGACAGAGAGATTTGTCTGGTCGCGTACTACTCCCAGACTTTGACTGCCCCAGAGTTGAACTATGACACCCACAATAAGGAATTGCTCACCATCTTCGAAGCATTCCGGAACTGGCGCCACTACCTCAAAGGCTCTGCCTCTCCAATAGATGTTGTCACGGACCACAAAAACCTTGAGTATTTCTCCACCTCAAAAGTACTGTCCCGCCGGCAAGCCCGGTGGTCTGAATTTTTATCACAATTTAATCTTGTCATTTGTTTCCATCCCGGTAAGCTCGGTGCCAAGCCTGACGCTCTCACTAGACAATGGGATGTCTACCCCAAAGAGGGGGATAGTGGCTACACCTGGGTTAACCCCCAAAATCTTAGGCCAGTGTTCACTCAAGAACAGCTCTCTAACTCTCTTTGCGCTACTTACTTAGAGTTTCCGGTTCTCCATGCAGTCACAATCATGGATGTGGAAACACTGCATAGCAACATCCTCTCTGCACTACCCTCTGATCCCATTGCCCAGGTCCACCTCGCAGATCCACTGGACTCTCATTGGTCCACCAACGAGGCTGGATTCCTTCGACTAGATGGTGTCACGCACCAAACAGGTTTGGTACAGTGAACATGGAAGATAATGTCAATATCGAACGATCCTGATGTGAAGGATGAGCACGACGGAGCCTCATCGTAGCCATCTATCGCACAAGAAGACTATCCTGATGCAAGAGATGACTGCCAACGCTGACAGTCATCTATCGCACAAGAACCGCCAAGAAGCAGAAGAAACTGAAGGAATAACGTCCAGTATGGTATGAGAAAGGAATGCACACTTCTGCAGTCCAACTCCCATACCAGAACGAGCAAAGAAGCTGAAGAATTGATGGAGAAACGAAGGAAAGAAGAGAAGAAACAACGTTAGCGCTCAAATGTCATTTTTAGGCGCCCAGTGCCGGCATTCCGATATTTTGAATAGCTCCACCGTTTCCAAAGCTATCAGGCACATGATAATACCGTCAGAGAGCCTGGAGCGTGGTCTATCTGCCTGTCAAGTTCCGACGTGGATCTGTTCATTTCCCACGGAGATATTCCCCCCGCAATCCAGACGTTCATCTCATCAGTCACTATGGAGTCCGTATTTTCTCTGGATCATTTCTCTGCTATTGCTGCAGATCTCCACTATGTCCTGCTCTTA
>Ga0307518_10002937_pt1 | contig 12370 bp, 8 predicted proteins | sample 25_EM_MG_FD_203889 | JGI IMG/M metagenome (GOLD analysis project Ga0307518, IMG submission 203889) | Populus trichocarpa ectomycorrhiza microbial communities from riparian zone in the Pacific Northwest, United States - 25_EM | ecosystem: Host-associated > Plants > Roots > Unclassified | place... | reverse complement strand
GAGAACTGTTCTTCGCAGTGTTTAAATATGCTGAGAAAAAAGTACTCTTTCTAATATACGATGTTTTTATGACTTCAATAACATTTTGCTTATGGTCCGTTGATGCCTTTCATGGAAAGAGTGGGTTCTTTGTGAAAAGATGTAACTATCTAGAGTTCAAGATACTGCTGATTCAGGTCAACATTTCCTTATGTTCATGTATTAGGACATGCTATGCAAATGGTTCTTCCTTCATGTATTCATTATTGCTAGACCGTGCTTGAATTCAAGCCCTGCGGTTCTCACTGACTGAATTTAGATACTTCAAGTGTAATGAACCTTATCTTGATACAGGTGAATGGTGATGAAAAAACTAATGGATTTGGTATGTCAAAAGTTGATGATGCTGGGGAACTGCAATCTGCTTCTGCTGACAACCAGTTAACAACCGAAACAAAGCTGATGCAGTTAGGTAATTGTATTGATCGTATTGCCACGAGAAATTTGCTCCAGTTACAGAGTAGTGAGACAGACGGGTCTTACAGGAAAATGAAACAGGAGGATATAATACCTCCTGTGGGAGAAATTGCAAGTACAAGTTTCTTGAATTTTAACCACATATCCAATGCATCATCTCAAACTGCCAAACCAGAGATTCATAAAACCACTGCTGCAAAAGATTTATATGAATCACTAGCACAAACAAACTTGAGTATCAGTCTTGGTTCTTCTTTAGGAAACCCAAATCCTTTTCCTGGAGGTGTTGTCGATGAAAGGGTACTGGCGAAGGCATCCTCTCCACTCCAACAGGGGCCCAGGTCTCGCCATCTATTGCCAAAGCCTCCAAAGCCAGCCCTTGTTCTGGATGCAAATGCGGGCATGGTCTCACAGATACGTGTTGCTAGGCCACCTGCTGAAGGACGGGGACGGAATCAGTTGCTTCCTCGTTATTGGCCTAGGATTACAGATCAAGAATTGCAGCAAATATCTGGAGAGTATCCATCATTCTGTTATTCCAATTTCAGATTTGTTGTTTTCTTTTCCTGCAGAATCATGCATTTTAGCTTATGCTTTTAAGATTTTCAAGTTTTCTGATAACTTGATTGTGATATCCTTAACCATTTTATCTTCAAGTCCAAACTCTACCATTGTCCCATTGTTTGAAAAGGTTCTCAGTGCGAGTGATGCTGGTCGCATTGGCCGATTGGTTCTCCCTAAAGCATGTGCTGAAGTAAGTTTTGATATTTGATGGTCATAATATTTGCACCTAAGAAATAATTTTGTTGATGACTTTGCTGTGTATAAGTTGATGAACCACTGTGCAGGCATATTTTCCTCCCATCTCTCAACCTGAAGGTCTTCCTTTACGGATTCAAGATGTGAAGGGGAAAGAGTGGGTATTTCAGTTCAGGTTCTGGCCTAACAATAACAGCAGGATGTACGTCTTGGAGGGTGTAACTCCATGTATACAGTCCATGAAATTGCAAGCTGGAGATACTGGTATCTTCTAATCCCTACCTTTTCTGAAAATCTATGATTATAATATGTGCTCGATAAAATATATGCCTTTTGTTCTATCTGGTTCTATTCTTTTTCATCATGCAGTATGTCTTGACATAGCAGTTTAGCTCCCAGAAACTAAACATTTCTGGTTTCCATATTTCTGACAGAACAAAGTAGATAACATCTCAATAGTTTTGTATTATTATCCATAATTTAGAGCTTTCCAGTTCTCCCTCTTCAATAAAAAGAGACCATTCCAATGCGATATTTGTTATGCTATTACTGCCCTAAAAATATTTACTTCCGCAAATTACAATTTAAGTTTGTTCCTAAATCTTAAGTGTAGATAGCTTCTTGGGAGACAGTGGTGTGTTTACTGTCATATTTATATCTATTGCAGTGACATTTAGCCGTATGGATCCAGAAGGAAAACTTGTCATGGGATTTAGAAAAGCATCAAACTCTATTGCAATGCAGGTAAAAACCAGAGTCAGTTTTTATGTTAGCAAACTTGAACATATAGTATTAATGCATATATTATCAAATAAACAGGACACCCAACCATCTGCCATTCCTAATGGTGTTCCTTCAAGTGAAAGTTACTTTGCGGGTGTTTTTGAGAACCTACCTATAATAAGTGGTTACTCTGGTCTTCTCCATTCACTAAAGGGAAGCACCGATACACACTTAAGTGCACTGTCCAAACATCTGCATTCAGCTAGTGGTGATATTAGCTGGCATAAATCTGAGAAGCAAGAAGCCAGGACAAGGGATGGCTTGCTGCTACCATCATTGCTGGCTCCTGAGAGAAAAAGGTTGCGAAATATTGGGTCTAAAAGTAAGAGGCTGCTAATCGATAGCCTAGATGCTTTGGAGCTCAAAGTTACATGGGAAGAGGCGCAGGATTTACTTCGCCCGGAACCAAGTATCAAGCCTAGCATTTTAACCATCGAGGATCATGATTTTGAAGAATATGAAGTGAGTAATCTCCCTGAAGCTCTTAGTTATTGTATCCATATACACCCATATCTAATATGCATTCAATTGTTTTCCACCTGTATATATGTGTATAAACATATGCATTGCACACCATGATTGCATTCTGATGAAAAAAACTCATATATTTAATCTAGCATTCTACCGATTTCTTGTTCTGCACTTACTTATGGTGCCTAATCAACAGTGTTACATGTAGTTATTATGTTTTAAACATTAAAGAGGCATGGATGTTTGGTAAATGGAATTGATATTAGATATGACTAATATTTTCCATATAGTACTGTAGGGCCTTCTCTGTTGAAAGTCTTGCTGTTGCTGAACATATATTTGACACCTTGAATACGTAATATACAATTTATTGACGAGAAAGCAGCCGTGCAGTTGATTTCATAATTGTACATGTTTTAACATGCAGGAACCACCGGTTTTTGGGAAGACGAGTATCTTCGTAGTTCGTTCAATTGGGTAAGAATCACTGCCATCTATATCATTAGTCCTTTAGCGTGTGAAGGTAATGCACTCGCAGATTGACCGAATTGTCCTGGTACAAGAACTAACCTTCTGACATAGGGTCTTGAAACTCTAATACAATGGACAAACCGAGCTCATCTTTAAAGATAGATGAAATCAATTCCTAATCAAGATCATCAATCTGCCCCATGTCAGAGTAGCTGTAAATCATTTAAAATGATGATTTTCTTCTCAGTCTACAATGCACTTGTCATTTTTTAGAGTTGGAATTTAAATTTAAGAGTTGAAAGGCATTTACATCACTGAATGGAAGAATAGTAATTAACTGCTTAGTCCTGAATCATTTATCAACAGATATCTAAGTTGGCGAATAAAAAGATCAGGAAGACGTGCTAGTTTGTTGATGAAAATGATCTTTATGGTTCTTTCAGCTTTAATCTATGAAGAAGTTCCTGAGATTCTATCTCAAAGGACCCATTCATCACATTTTATATTGTTTTTAATGATCTCAATTTTGATTCCACCTCTGTGGTGGGAAATCATAACCTTTTCCTTTTTTCCAGGCCTTTTTTTCCTTTTTGGGGTTCAAATAGCCTATTTCTGTCATTCGTAATGGAATTTGGCAGATGTTTCTTTAAGTGTTGGTGTGCTCAATGCTTCTGATATTAGATCCTATTTGTTGTCAGAGGACAAGAGCAATGGGCTCAGTGTGATAGTTGCTCCAAGTGGCGAAGGTTGCCGATTGATGTTCTTCTACCGCCTAAGTGGACATGCGTGGACAATGCCTGGGATCAAAGCAGGTCAATGATATGTCGTTGTCATTTCTGGATCCCCCCCTCTTTTTTTCCCCATGAAATCGAGTGCCAGGTCGATTTACTACGAAGTTTAATATGATTTTGTCTTCAGGTGTTCTTGCTCTGCTCCAGATGAATTGGCCCCGAGGGAGTTGGAAAATCTTCTAAGACTGACCAAGGGTATGAATCTATGATGCAAGCAAGCATCCCCTTTTCTCCTTTTGTTGAAAGCATACATGATGATTGCAGCTCAAACTTCTCGAATCATTCATGATAGGACCTTTTCTGTTTACATGAAAAAAAGAAACTAAAAGTTTAGGCTGTCTCATACTGAAAATTGTTGCGTGGACCAGACCAATCAAATTGGTTGCTTCTCTTCCAAGTTGGTTGATCGATTCATCACTTGTCCAAGGTTCATGTTGTCGTTTCTCTGTCGAAAAATTTTGTTGTCTCTTTGGGTCGGTAAAAAGAATAGCTTAATCTCTAAAGAGACTCCAAGTTCTACCCCCCTAGTGTTTAAACCTCAATGATCGTTTTAAGGATTCTGCTTGCACTTTCAACACAGAAGATTTCATCCATAATCTTGGATAAATGCATTAAAGCACGGTCATTTAGTCACTGAAATATAGAATAGAAGTAGCGATGCCAATTTCATCCCATCTACCAGATACTTGACATCACCCAACCCGGCTGGGTCGGTTTTTATGCAATTTGACCTGGGTCAAAACAGGCCAGGTATGGGTGTAGGTGAAGGGTTCACCCAACCCGCACCCGACCTTGTATATTTACTATTTCTTTTTTCCCAATGTTATACATATATTAAAAGGAATCCCTCTTTCACCATCGAAATGATATGATTGAAAACTTTTTTAATTTTATGTAGCAGTAGTAAATCTGTAATTTTATTTTCTTTTTTATTCTTACACTTGATATATTTATCATTTTACACTTGATCTATTTATCATTATTTTTTTTATCTTTATTCTTTTGTAATATTGTTTTTAGTTTTTCTTTTCATTTTTCTGGGGAAAAAAATATTATTTTTTATTCTTTACACTTGGAATATTTGTCACTCTACATTTAATCTATTTGTACTTTTCTTTTTGCTTTTATCTTCATTCTTTTATAATTTTTTCTCTTTACATTTTATTTTTGAAAAATTATTATACAAAACTAAAAGTAAATGGTATTTCACTGTAGTAATTGTAACATTGTCTTATTTTTCTACTACGTTAAAAATTAATTTGAGATGTTAATGTGTATTATCTTCATTTTATTTAATTATAACTTCTCCCTAATAACTTTGGGAACGGCTTTGGTCGAGTCATCTTTTGTTTCCATCGGCCTTTTAATTCACAATTATGTTTTTTACTTGAAGTAAAAAAAACTCATCAGTAACATCCACATGTTCATGTTATGAAAAAAAAATCGAACTACAATGAGGCAAGTCGAATAAAAATGTTAATATTTTTTTCACTTATTAACATATTAACATAGATAGTTCTTGATTTATTGAATGCATGTATAAGCTTTTTTTATTTATAATCAGGGTTTTTTTTTTTTCTGTAAAAACAAATGTTAGAAAAGCTTGCATATTCATTAGCTATTTGACCGGGAGCTTCAATGATTATTACAATATTATTGCAATCCTTGTAAAAAATCAATTTAAATAACTAGCTTTATCTTATAATTAAAGTGACCTGATCCAACTGGGTGTGGGGACATAAGAAACCCGACCCGACCCATAGTCATCCCTAAATAGAAGGTTTGCTACTGGAGTTCGTTCATGAGTGTGTTTGTCTGTCGTGTCCCTCATGAAATTGTTGTATGGTATGCATAATGAGCCACCGATTCATAACTATTTGCATGCTTTAAATTAGTTTTTCAAATATGGTAAGATATCCTTATGCTTTTTTCTTTTTTTTTTGTTCTTGCATTTGAAAGAACTATACTAATATTACAATGGCCTTAATTTTTTTATACAGATTTCAAGAAACGGAGAATTACAAGCAGCCATCGTCCAGCCCAGGAGCATGAATCTTCTGGTCTGGATGCTCTGGCCAATGCTGCGATCCTTGGGGACGCGGGTGAGCAAAGCACCACTGCTGTTGCAGCCACAACCAAACACCCCAGGCATCGTCCTGGCTGCTCATGCATTGTGTGTATCCAGCCCCCAAGTGGGAAGGGGAAGCACAAGCCTACATGCACATGTAATGTCTGCATGACAGTTAAACGCCGTTTCAAAACCTTAATGATGCGCAAAAAGAAGCGTCAATCAGAGCGTGAAGCAGAGATTGCTCAGAGGATTCAGCATATGTCCGGTCCTAAAGATGAAGCAGACGTAGAGAGTAGCTCTAAGCTTGCATCGACGCCTATGGATCCTTCAGATAATGAAGCCAGGTCAGGGAATGAGTTAGAATCCAAAAGCCAAACCAATAATCTGTCAAACAAATTGGCCGACTCAGGCAAGGGACATCTAGATTTAAACTGCCATCCTGGCCGTGAAGAAGACTCACAAGCAGGGTTAGCACGGATGAGCATGACAAGTCTTCTTCAAGTAGCAAGCCTTCCATTGGAGACATACTTGAAGCAGAATGGTCTCGTAAGTTTATCCGAACAACAAGCAAGTTCTGCATCGCATGTACCACCACAAGCTGGGGAAAACGGAGGGAGAATTGATGGGGATTGCCAACCTGCTTCGGTTGCTCAAGAGCAGGAGAGCGGAGGCGAAGAGGATGATGAACCTGGACCAGACCAAAGCCAAACTGACCTTCTATAAAGTGCCTTTAAAGCCAAAACGACCCTGTATAAAGTGCCCTTTTCTTTCTCTTTTTCTGCACAGATAAATTCCTAGCTTTTTTTTTTCCATGTGAGATGAGCAGTAATTTTTGTTTCTTTTTGAGGGTCTTTATTATAATATATTGTGTGACAAGGTACATGAATTTTTCTCTTTTCCCGTCCATTTAGAAAATTGGAGGTGACCTTGTGCCATGGCCATCGATGCAATACAGATGCAAGTCCTGTTCGAAGTTTCGTTTTCCCTAGTGTTTCTCTTGGAATTCGCATCTCATAAAATCTCTTCATTTCTCTCTTCCACTTGTTTGCATCATATCTTGAAAGATCAAACCCGACCTACATTTACCACCACATTCGTTCAGTATCTTCGTTCTCCCTTTTGAGTATATTATGGTTATCTCCAGGCAACCAAAGCCCAGGAGCATTCATGCAACGATACGTAACCGACAAAATCATGGAAGAGCATGAAACATGGGTTTGGAAAACTATCATGTAAATAGCATTGTTGATTACAATGAAACTAATTGAATCCAGTCGAACTAGGGTTTGCACTCTATCTACAAACTAGAATCCACTCTAATCAACATCGAGGGATGGGAAGGTGGAAGAACCACATTTTTATCTTTCTATATATTCTGTTGAATCACCAAAAAGGGTAAAAGAAAAGCCATTCAAAAAATGAAAAAATGCATATATTAACAATCAAAATCCTTCAACACCTGGCCTTCGAACAGCCGACGAAGATGATTTCCTGCTTTCTTGCCGTTCTAGCTCCTCAAGAGAGAGAGTTGAGGAACAAGCACGGGGAGGTAGAGACGGAGGCAATGCTCGAGGCCTGGTAGGGGAAATGGATGGCCGGGCTCTGGATGGTGGAGATGGTGAGAAACTTAACCTTGGTGCTGGGGTGATGATCCCATTGAGACTAGGAGATCTGGACATTTGTTTACCAGCAACTGCTGCTGGCTCTTGCAGAGGAAAGCGACTGGAGTATTTCATGTCTTGTATGACTTTGAGATGTTCCACAATGGTTCTCATAGTTGGTCTTTCTAAAGGATCCTTCTGAAGACATCTTAGAGCAATGTCTGCCAATGTGCGGGCTGCTTTTGCAGGGAAACGGCATTTTAGTTGAGGATCCATAATCAATGATAGTCGACAGTCATCAGCTAGAAATGGCCGGGTCCACTTGACCAAGTTCCTCTCTTCTCTAGGATGACGACTATCAAGATTTTTCCGGCCAGTGAGCAGTTCAAGAAGAAAAATTCCAAAGCTCCATACATTGCTCTTCGGAGTCAATAGCCCTCTCTCTACTGTCTCTACAGAGAGATTTGCGGCAGCCTGTGTGAGTGAAGAGAAATGGAAGGTGGTCAACTCCACAGAGCAAAAGAATGCCTAAACAGATGCTTTTACATAGACAAATGAAAGCATGCAAATTTAATTGGAAGCCATCTCACCCCACTCCATGTATGGAGGCAGAGCAAACCACTACTGATTTATGCAAAACAAGAAGAAATATCCGCAGGCGAGGTAAATCAGCTTACCGCTGTACTGTTAGAGATCTCTGTTTCAGGGATGTGGCCAACACAACCATATCCTGAAAGCTTTGCACTAAAGTCTTTGTCAATTTGTATGTTGGCGGTAGAAAACTCATTGTACATTGCCTGCAAATCAAAGGATAGCATCAGCAAATATAAAACTTATGGAAAACTAAAAAGCTTGGACACTATGCAGTCTCCCACCTATTTCCCTTCAGGGAAAAAAAGAAGCAACAAACAGAGGATTTATTTCAATTGGCTCGTAGATTCACAAATCAGGATCTATTGCACAGATTTAATCAATTAAATACTAACAATACAAAAGAAAAAAAATGCTAACCTATCATCCATATGGAAGTCTGCTAAAATTGTGAGCTAAACATAATATCATGCATTGTTTCATTGTTCACTTTATGTGGATCAAAGCAGCAATTTTTTACCTGGAAAGGCCCTTCTTCATGCAAGAAAGCAAGACCTTGCGCAGCACATAAAGCAATTTTCATCCTGGTATTCCAGTCAATGGGAGGGCCATCAGACCTTCCATACAGTAACCGGTCCAAGCTTCCATGATAAAGCCTCTCATAGACCAGCATTCTCTGGTCTGAGCCATCACGTGCATTATAACCAAGCAACTTGCATAAGTTTGGATGTTGCAAAGATGCAAGGGTATTAACCTCATTAATAAATTCTTTTAAACCCTGGAAGATGAATACACAATGAGTTTAATTGCAAAATATCAAGCCACTTCAAGTGTTTAAATAGGAAAGGAAAATGATAAATAACTTCATAGATCTTCTTTAAGTAAAGCATAAGCTATCAGCAAATAATGCAATCTGAGTTCTAATTGTATTCTTAAGCTAAAACTTAAATCATAGTGTCATGCGTGAAAGAAAGTAATAAGATGGTTACACTTAGCACCTCATCTTTTAGCAAAATACATTATGTATCCTTAGCGAAAGAAAATTGGCAGTATTCCTCTCTCAATCTACACAATTGCAAACATTCCTATCTGATTTTTTTGGGGAGCAAAGGTAAACCACATACATCGGCTTTTCTAGAAGGCAGCTCACTAAATTAGAGTTTTTGCTAATCATGTGAAACAAATAACAGCCTATGTACTCCAATATCCCTTAGGCCAGAGAAAGGACTCTCAGCGTAATATTTTGAAGGAGAAAGAAGATGGGGGTGTCAAATGGATGAGACAAGCATAGAAAGTGCTTAGTTTACCAGTAGATGAATAAATTTCTAGAAACGCAAGACAAATAAGAAAGCTGTTCATAAATTTAAAGAATTATCAAAGCTCAACTATCAGCTGCCATCAACTGAAGATCCAAGAAAAATCTCTTCTGTGGCTGTACATTGATAAACAGTCACTTCATGCATTACCTGAGGAGATGGGTTAAGGCGAATAACACTAGCTTCAAACTTCTTCGAACTTGCAGTATCATCTCCAAAGGAAGCCCTGAACATTATGGAAGAAAGGCCTTCAGAGACACATCGATCTGAGGAGAAATTGCAGCAAGCAGATTGAATTTCTTCATATGGAAAGTTCCTGAGTGTTCCACTGTATGTTCCACTGCGAGGCAGTGGCAACGGACCAGAAGCATAAAGAGAGCCACTGCTATTCACTGATTTAAAGCTACTCATAGGCTTCAGTATAGCACCACCCTGAGGTGAAGGGAGTGGAAGAGGTTGTGGACCCGGTAGCCGTTGTTCCTTTGAAATTCCAATTCGGTTTTTTGACTCCTCTTGCTCATCATATTCAGCTGATGCAAGAGCATCTTGTTCTGCTGCATCAAGGCTTTCTGGAGCCGATAATGCCCGTGCCCTGTTGCTAGGTACTTTGTTTTCTGGTTGAACAGGCTTCACTCTGGTCCGAAAACTAGGGGGTGCTGACTGCAATGAACGTGTTGGGACCTGTGGCTCAGGTAGAGTAGTTGGTATTTGCTCCTTAGGACTGACACGCTTGATGGAAACTGACGGCTCAGGCCTTTTCTTTTTGCACTTTAAAACAGTGAAACAACCCATCTTATTACATTCAATTCTTGAAACCTGCAAGGAAGCCCTCTATGTTTCAGTAATGAAAAAAAAAAAAACAGCTTAATTATCAATACCAACTTCCTAGGCAACAAAACATTTGGAAAAGAATGCACGTGTAAACTACAAGATTAGATATTCTCAATTATTCACAATAGGGTTACAAATCCTAATACGACCAAAACTTCAAGGGTTCAAGTTGCAGGAATTTCCATGGTTGACCGTAATTATCCAACTGGATAACCAAAACGATCAATTCCTAACCTTCAGTGCTTTTCTATGGAAAATGCTTAGTATACATGCCTTTACTCAGTGAGGTATCATGATAGGAACATTCAAGGACCTCCATCAAAGTTTCAATAAATTTTATCTTTTTAAATCAATGACAGCTCGAATTACACCTCAATTAATCAAAAACACTATAAAGGAAGTAAAATCATAAAGGAATAAGTTGGCCAGTGGGTTAATTTTGGACACCCCTTCATCACAAGTAGATCAAATTCCCTTAAATTTTAAGGACCGAATCATCAAAATTGCTATTGCAATCACAATTAACCTTGCACAACATACATCAGTGTTGCCAAAAAATAACAAAAGAACAAAACAAAATTATCCAACTTTGAGTTCTCCACACACAATCAAGGTATCTTAAATCCCCTAAAATGCCAACTAGACAATATGTTCCCCACCAATGACCTACACCATTAAATTACTGAAGGATCACAAAAAAAAGGCATACCCATTAATGCACTTTCAAAATAAGACAAAAGGCTACATAAATCAGCATCCCATCAACTGAACCAAACTACCAAAGCCCTGATCCAAAATCATCCCAACAAAATTTCAAAACTTTAAGCACCCAAAACTCCACATATCATCCAATCACCTACTTCAATTTTCCTATCAAGAAAATCCCACAAGCAAACAAATAATACTTTAACAATAACATATAAAAAAATAAAATAAAAATCAAGCAACAAACAAACATTAAACAAAAAAAGGTCACAACTTTACAATCCTTTAAACAAAAATAAAAAGAACCCAACAGCTTCCAACTTAAAACAACCACAATTCTTAAACCTTTAAAATCAATAATAAAATCAAACCTTTAAACACCAGCTCATAAAAAGCTTCCAACTTGAAAGAAGAGGGGATGGATATCGGGAGGGAGGAGAACAAAAAAAGGGGAAAGGTGTGATTATGATGAGGTAAAACAAAAACCCTTAACAAGTCAAAGAAAAGAAAGCAAAATGAGAAAAGGGGAAGGGAGAGAGCTTTATTTTATTAACAAAAGGCAGACAAAAAAGATGCTAAGGTATATTTAGTGTAATAGAGAAGAGAGAGAGAGGGGGGGGCAATGAGAGCACTGGTCAAACCTACCAAAACCCAGCATTTAATTACTCCATTTAAGATGTGATTATTGTCACCTACATTTACAAAAATAAAATATTATATATATATAAAAATAAAATTAGATTTATCATTTCTTTTAGACATTTTTAACCCTATGTTGTCTTGTTGAGTTATTGCTGGCTATTTTCCATTTCTTTGTGTGATTTTGGGTAATGACTTGATTGCCCTTTGTAGCTTGCAATGCTATCTATGGTATTTTTCTTTTCTTCCTTGTTTTTATTATTTGAAAATTGGTTCATCAACAAACTATCCATATTCACAATGATATGTTTATAAGAGTGTTTTTTTAAAAAAAATAATTTGCTAACAATGTGGATGCATATATAAGATTTGAAAGTAAAAATATGTGAAAAATAGAGTAACTTCATGTTGAAAGGAAAAAATCTATTTTTCAAGTAAAAAAATATTTATTTATTTTTTACATAAGTTCTCTGATTAGTTAAAGATCATAATTGATTTAAATTCATCTTGTAAGAATTACAAAATAATATTATATTCAAAGTTAACTTATTTGGTAAGGTTAAAACTATAAAAAAATCTTAATTTCAAATTTTATAATCAAAATCATTTAATTAGTAATTACAAATTATTAAAAATGTTCAAAACCAATTATAAAAATCTAATTTTATGAACACCACAACAAATTTTTTTCCACTTCAAAATTTAAATTGTTTATAAAACATTCAAGCTGCTAATTATGATTAAGTTTCAGTAATTTAATTACATGATAGATATTTATATTCATAACATCAATACCATAGGATTTAAAAATACTTAAAGGTGAAATATAAATTGCTTTCTCATTATACATGGCAACATGATCCAAACTTATGTTTTTTTTTTTTG
>Ga0307518_10002936_pt1 | contig 12371 bp, 23 predicted proteins | sample 25_EM_MG_FD_203889 | JGI IMG/M metagenome (GOLD analysis project Ga0307518, IMG submission 203889) | Populus trichocarpa ectomycorrhiza microbial communities from riparian zone in the Pacific Northwest, United States - 25_EM | ecosystem: Host-associated > Plants > Roots > Unclassified | place... | reverse complement strand
AGAGAGGAAACTTGCGAAACAAACTGATTCGGATGGTCCAAGGCTCGTGGAGGAAGCCACATGACACTACAGTCCCCTTATGCTACCAGCTACGCTTTCTACAGCACTTCTGAGCTTGTGGACTTCCCTCACCACATCATCGTTTTCATCCTCAGCACATTCAGCAATAAATGTTACCGTCTCCGCGACAAAGCCTAAAACAAAGGTTAAGATGATGGTTCAAATTGGTTGATCAATATGCAGGTATACCGATTAATTTTCCACCCTCTCGTTTCCATATCTCGCTTGCACACTCGAGTGCCAAGATTCGAAGCTGGGCGTCTTCGGAGCGGGTATGCATAAGTAAGTCAAGGTTGAACTTTTTTAGCAGATCGGAAGCACTGGTGGGGATCAGGGAGACTAGTGAAAGGAGGGACGTTAACATGAGCTGTTTCGGGGTTTGAGCCGAAGTTGGTGTAGTGGAAGATACTGGTAGGGGAAGGCGGACTGTGGTCGGAAGCTGTGAAAGGAGATGAGGAAGGATAGCTGCGGCTTTGTCTTCGCGCCAGAAGACTGAGATTTTGGTCGAACATTTAGTCAATGGCAAGTCGGAGAATGAAAGTTCGCACCTCCATCATCGTTTTCAAATGATTTGCTGAGAGCTAAGATGACCGCTGTCCACAAGGCCAGGTCCGACGCCGAATGGGATGGTAGAGGCGACGCAAAGGATTGCAGTACTTCGGTGAAGGGGCGTATGAGCATCGACATATAGGGATTCATCAAAGCCTGCGTGTAAAGTCCGTCAGGCAGTGTTCAAGATGCAAGGACCGAAAGTCATACCTTGAAATAATCCAGAAGGGCAATGTAGACGTGACAGAATATCGTCTTGCTCGCGTGCCCTACGGGCTTATTAGCAAAGGAACAGGGCCGAGTCAACGTTCGAGACTACACACCTGTATGATTTACGAATGCCCAGTCATGCAATCTTCGGAATAGAGGGCGGAAAGCACTCTCATTCAGCTTCACTACAAGCTCCGTGAAAGCAGATATGGCATGGTTTCCACTCTGACAGGCAACGAGTTACAAAGACTCATGTTTTCTATAAACTGGAAACCAACCTCATTGGAACTAAATGTCAACTGGACGTCGAAAGCCTCTATGAAGACTTTGAAAATCTCTCGTAAGTGTTCAAGAACATCGGGTCTAGGAGCAGCCTTGAGGGACCATTTAAGAACGTTGAAGTACCCTATAAGGCCGTGTACGTCCTCCTGTTGATTGGTAAGAGATGTGCAATTTACTCCTTCATCGGATTGGCCTACCTTGGTGTTTTCCTTGCTGAGATTAGGCCACAGCTCGTACAGCACCTGTAACATAACGCCGGACGAGACCCGCTTGGCAATCGATTTGAGGAGCGGGGTAAGGGAATTGCTATGCATAGAAAGCGATGCGCTGTATTCCACGTATAGTTTAACAATTCGAGAGAGTTCCACGGCACCATAAAACGCGGGAAGGGAGGACAAAAGACTTTGCAAAGTCGTAACAGCTGGTTCTTTTGTGGACGCCAATTCTAGCAGCCAGTCAACATCATGACACGATAAATACCTTGGGACCTACGATTTTTATCCCTGAGGCCTTCATGAAGGACCGATACACACTCTTCTGTAATTTCTCTGAAGTAAGGAATAATGCGTGGTCCGAGGGCAAGACTACAAAACACTCAACACAGGTATATGCACTGCGCATGCAACTTACATGTAACTCGGTAATACAGCCAAAGCTGCTGCGACTGAGGATCTTGACCGGATGACTTTGATGATATGAGGCAGGGTGACCTGTAAAGCGCCTTCCTCTCCAGCCTGATATGTTGATGTGATGGCCTTCAATGCAGCCAATGCAGCCTCGACAAGTGCTCCGCCCGACTGACGAGTGATAACTTCGTCGATGTGGTTGATGGCTTGTATCATCGTGGCCTTCTGCTCCCTGCGAACTACCTCGCTGACAAGGGAAATCCTTTCAGTGAGAGACTCAAGAGCACCGACTTTCACCTGGATGACACCGTCAATACGGAGATACTGTCAACCGATGTTGTGGACCCACCCTTAGTTCTGTGGACTGCAGCGTCACCGTCACCGCAAGTAAGAACTCTCCTGCAGAAATGGAGTTGATTACTCTGGTAGTCGCCAGCTGAGCTGCAGACGTGATGCCAGATAAATCGCCCTCTTTCGCTTGGAGGGTGGCCAAGTTGACTAGAAGGGTGATGAGATCTTTAATGCTGCTGCCCTCAAGCTGCTGCAATTGTTGTTCATGATTGAAGGGTGGTACTGAGAGGCTTGCAAACAAGAGAAGGGCTTGCACGCGGCGGGTCAAGACAGATGTCAGTGATGCAGAGTGCTCCTCGTCCCTAAGGATGCCATCAGTTTTGCACGTCAAACGGGACTCTGGATGTAGCACACCTAACGTAGTCGAGGAATGTCGGATTCGCATCCTCCGGAGCATCGAGACGCAAAGCGAGACGCAAACACTCCCGAAGTACTTCGCACAAGACCTGCATGGAAGTGGATTACAGACACCACCAAATTCAGTCACATGAACTCACATATATTTGCACAGGGCGGGCGAAATGGCGTGATAGGGCTACCGGGAGAGCTAGCGTCATTTGTGCTTCCTCTAGAGTCTGCCGGACCGCACGGTTAGCCCCCTTGTCAACCAACAGCATGCACACAGGAGCGAGGAATTCTTGGGGTCCAAGAACCTGGGCCAGATGTATGAAGAAGCTGAAAAGTACGATCAGACGAGGCTCAAATTGAGTGAAGAGTATCCCTCACTTATGTCTTCGGTGGCGAGGTACATGATGAGCCGCGTCGGTGAAGATGCGGAGGAACTCCCGCGCCCCAGCGTAAAGCTCCAGTCCTGGTGAATACTTATCTTTCAAAGATGAAACCATGACAGGAACAATTCTGTTGATGGTCTACAATACAGATGAGTCATATGCACACATATCAAGTTGAAGACAGTACACACATTCTGGACGACTTTGAAACTGTAGGAGTCATCGCGGTGGAAAACGTTCGATCCCATGAATGTAAATATAGGCATAATATTATGAAGCACAGAGTCAGGAGTGAGTCGGGCAAGATTCGCCATCAGCAGAAGTGCTTCATTGAAGGTCTGAGGGTTGTCGGTGACTATCAATGACGGTCAGCAAGTACCAATCAATTAAAGACACAAAGCAACCTCTGATAAGTTCCACGAGAACTTCCAAGCGGATCGGGCGGGAAAGAGGTTCCTAAGACGTGTAAGAAAGCCTGGTGGCTCAAGGGGAAAAGGTCTCTCACCGTAATTTGACTTGCGCTCCTCTCAACGGCTGACATCAACATCTGACAAACGTAGCTCGTATCAGACTGCCCCATCCCCTCAGAGCGGATCACTTTGTTAAGAGTCTCCAACAAGCGGGATATCAAATCGATCGAACCGGGTATGTCGGTCGTCCCAAGCACTTCCGCGAGGATGGTCAATGGCCACATTGTATCGGATGTAGCCTGCGGTGGACTGGCACAAGATGTCAAAAAGAGGCTTTTCATTAGGAATTGAGACAACACTGACTTGTCCAATTTTGCCCGTTTTCCGGCTGGTGTTTCAGCCTCAGCATAGGACGGTTGGAAAGCCACCAGTAAATGGATGATGAGTGCTTCATCTTTCAGTAACTTCCCGAGAAGCGTTCTAGAGGCCAGGAGCTACCATGTGTTAATAAGGAGGCCATGGCAAGGGAGAAGAAGCATCTCACAGTGTCTCCTCCAGATGAACCCGCTTGCAAAAGTATGGCGCACATCTCGGAGCGTTTATTCAGATCGAGATCAGCAAACAGGCGATGCTCCAAAGCACCAGAAATAAGAGTGCGAGCAGTCGAATTTGCATCTACGGCGCCTCAGCTCGAGCGGTGCAAAGCACAGGAGTAGAGCGGACGTACTGGACTGGAAGTAATTACGAAGCACACCCACGAGGGCAACCCAGGGCTCTTCGTCATCTGCGCCACTTAGGCCCGCCGACGTGATCACCAGGAAAGCAGTCAGTACGAGGGACGTGTACTCGTCAAATAAGGGACCGAATATCCGCAAGACAGATGCAGAATCTTGCGCCAACGACTTCACTGCAGGGATCAGCATATGTGCCTTTGTATTGTCGGAGACGTCCTCCACAGAGTGCAACAGCGCGATACGAGCAAATGGGAAGGGGTGGGCGATGACATGGGAAAGCAAGAAGCACAACACCCGACGTTTATATCTTGAAAAGATGTTAGTTTGAATCGCATCACCCAGAGTAATGACACTACTTCGCATTAGACCCTTCAAAGTGTCGGCGATGAAACACTTTTATGTAACTCGCGTCCTGGACGAGCTGGTCGCGGGACTCCACTACTGCCTTCACGTATGCTACAAAGTCTTTGGTGTCGAGGTATTGCAAGTCAGCTATGGGATGTTGAGGTCAGCTTTAGATCCAGCGGAAACACAAGTGAAGACTGCACATACAGGAGGCTTGCCCGTAGATGGTGTCCAACCCATACACATACTTTTTTTCAGTGGGCGCAGAAAGGAGAGATATGCTCTCGAAGACCAGTGCCCGGTCGCGTTTTTCGGTGCGATCATCCATCAACACAGCAACCAAAGATGGAAGTATAATCTGGAAGTCGACTCCGCTCTTTGCATGACCACGCAAGAACGCAAGAACGTGCAAAAGAGTATGGGTCCGCACTCTGTCTGTGGCTGGCGACGTGGAGAAGAGAACGCCAAGAAGAAACGCTAGCGTGCTTTCTCTCAAGTTGAGGAAGAGGGTGCGTAACAGCGACGTTGACAAGGGATTTGGCGAAGTCACTGTGCTACAGGCGAGGACGTACACGCTTTGCACGAGACCTACATATCGCTGGTTCATGTCACCCTCATCAGAGTCAGAAAACAGCTCCTAGAAGAAAGTAAGCTAAGATCAGATAAGTGCATATCGGGACACCTACGTGTGATAGCACTGTCATCCAGTTTCCCGAGAAATTTTGAGGTGCGGGAACACTTGAAATGAGAACTAGGATTGAGGCTTGCATCGAATGAGTAGTGCTACGTCCTCCAGGTTTTATCGTAGCCTTCATTGCAACTTGGTGCTCGCCGAATGCCTGAGGATATGTGGTCAGTAACAGACAGGTATCTCAAGCTACTGCACTGTACCTCCTGCAAATTCGATTCGGCCAACACATCATCCGCTCCATCCAGCATGCGAAGACGCATGGTACACAATACTTGAGTTGCCAGAATAATTTTCTGATCTCCTGACTTGCATGCCAGGAGTTTGTGACAAACTAAATACGCCAACACACGACTGTGGGGCATTGGATCGTGTAGCTTGGGAAGCAAAAGCGCAATGTGCCCCTCGGAATCGTCGGACGCTAGGATATTTTCTAAAGTACCATCTTAGCTCGTGGCTAATTCAATACAGCGATCTCTCACCTGCGATCATGCTGGCAACACCAAGGTTTGCTTCACAGATCTTCTCGACATTTTCTTCGACATCTGCTTTCTCCTTATCCGATTCCCCCTTTCGCAGTAGCGATGCCTTATCCCATACTTCCACACAGTCTTTCAGCCACCCACTCAGGAACCCCCCGCTTTCCTTGATCGCCTCCCATACACTACGAGCACTCCTGAACTTGGCCTTTGACGCCAGTAGGAAGGGAAATAACGCGTGCTGCTGCACTGCATCCCGCAGCTCGGGGTGCGCCCTGCAGAACGTGCCAACCAAAAAGGTTACATGTGCGGATAACAACGCGCGACTCGGAGGTGTGGGCTGGAGTTGCGCAATGATAGTTTCAAGCAGTTTTTGTGGGGATATACCCGGCACCACTGTTGAGAGGAACAGGTCGGGTGAAGCATAGAGGGCTTGTAGAACACCCTGGTGGGAATCGTATACTCGACCAAGTAGAGCAGACTGGATGGATTCCTACGATGATTTGGTTTGAGACAGTAAAGCAAAAAGCACGGTGCCAACCACTAACCATATCTGAGGAAGAAAGGCGTCCACCATCGTGCTCCGCCTCTCGTAGCATGGCATACAGCCTATGCACGGCATCTGTGCGTATCTCCTTTGAGGCATCTGCAGAGGCGACAACGACCTCGTTGACATCTGCTGACTGGGCCAGAGGGCAGCTCTAATGCAAAATGTTAGTGCAAAGATAAAGGCCACCCGGATGGAAGAAATGCCTTACTAGTGAGAATGAGGCCAAAAGGTCGTTGGTCCGTTTCTTGCGCCCTTTCTTATCGTCACTCCCTCTCGCGTCAGTGGCACCGACGGTATCTGCAAGGACATCATCTGCGATATTGCGGAGAAGCTCAAAGTGGCGTTGATGTACAAGACTGAGGAGCGACCGTGCAGCGAGAGCTGTTGCCTCTGCTGCTGAACCATCGTCTGAGCTCGTGACTGTCGAGAGCCGCACCAGCATGGATATAATACACTTAGTCGCTGCTAGTGGCGTGTCTGCGCTATTGATCACTGTGGAAAGTAGGGATGACACCCTAGGGTCATGTATGCTTTACGATAATTGTAAACGCAAGAGCAAGGAATACAGAAGAGAAACGCACTTTTTCTTTAGTGAGACGATCAAGGGAAGAAGAAAATTTTCAACACCCATAATTTTCAAAGCATTGCGGATTTCATCGCTAAAGTCACTACCGTTCGTGTCAGTAAAAAGTCGCAACATGACCTGACGAACACACACTCACGGCATCTTCAAGCATACTTGGCCTACACCAGGGGCGAACTCGGATATTTCATCCTGAGACGAACAAACCGCCACCGCAGCCTTGACGAACTGCGCCGTCGACACGCCGCCCTTTCCCTGGCCTTTGTAGGCCTGTGTGGCCATCGTACCGATGATGGCAATGATAGCAGCAGATTGCATGTGTACTTTTTGCGAAAGCACGCAGAGGAGGACATAGCTACTGAGCTGTATTGATCCGCAGATGCAGTCAGGTTTGCGAATGATTCAGAGGAGATAGGACTGACCGCTATGTTTGCATCTTTGTGTGGGGCTTGCAGGGGTGTCAACAACGCAGGCAAGACAAAAGCGAGCATGCCATCGTCTAATTTTGATACAGTGGAGATGTAGTCGTGCATCGTTGCCGCACTGAAAGCCAGAAGCGTGCGGTGGGAGTAAGAGCCTACCGGGGTAGATGGGTGTAAGAAATCTGCTAAGGGTAAAAAAGAAAAGGTCATACATTTGACTGCCGTAGGAAAGAGTTCCGCAATGAACCGTGCTACTTCAGCATCAGAAACCATTTTCTTGACGAGGGCGCTCCTCGGAGGAGGTTTTGCAGCAGACTTGTATGCGAGCAGAAATGCGAAAGGTGACGTGGGACTACGAGAGGTGAACAAAGTAGCCAAAAGCATTATATATAAGAGAGACGCACGGAATGTGCAATATCGACAGCATCTTGACGAAGTGGGGTGACTCGTGGTACGGCAAAAAGAGTGCGAGGACGGCATCAACGTTGAACTCGTTTATTCTAAAATGATCAAAGAAACGAGTAATCCCAGCAGGGGCATCCTGCTCACCTGAAACGCTTTACTAGCCATTCCAATACCTTTCCTGTGGGATTCTCTAAAAGCCATTGTCCAAGGAGAGCGAGGAATGCATTAATTGTGCGATCGAGATTTGCATTGACCTCTTCCGACTGGAGAGTGCGATCTATGCTCTTTGCCGCGTCTGAGAACAGGGTGTGCTCGAAATCCACGGTAATCGGTGTCCCATATTGTCCATATTGGACGGTCTGTGCAAAAAATGCAGGGGAAAGGGTGCAAAGTCGAGTGAATGCATTGGCCGCGACGGCATGGACTGAATCGAGGTCGTGTGCCTGTGCATCGCTGCCAGTGAAAAGATACGACTCTGTGCGTTTTTTGGAGGCGAGGAGAGCTGCATTTTGAGATGCAGACGCGGCGAGTTGACTCGCAAGAGCAGAGGGCATTTGGTATTTAGGCTGGTATCACCTCGGAAAGCGGCCTCCAAGTCACGTGGAGCCGATATGGCTGATAATTGAATCCCTATTGCAACTGCAGTGCGTTCGCTCACATTCAGACCTGGCCGGGGCCACTCACCCCAATCATCGATTCAGCCCTCGATCTCAAGCCACGCGTACGCGTTCCTCGTCGTCTCGTTAATTGCACCTTGCATATATACCACTACGCTCACCGCTCGGGCTGGCCTCGTGCCGCCCGGAAAGTTGCAGTTGCTTCGCGTCACTGCAAATCGCGCCTCAGTTGACTGTGTCACTGAGATCGCCAAGCCTTCCCCTACGCTATTGTAATTGAACCAAGGTACTTAAATCCATTTTATTTCTTCTCTACTGACAAACCTCTCCTTCTACGCTAGCCATTTCACCCAGAAATGGCATCAGACCATTCAAGTTCGGATGAATACTCATCTGACGAAGACTTCGAGTAAATAGTTTGTTTTTTTGCTATTCAAACTTACATTACTGTTATAGACGACTTATCCAAGACATTCGTTTGGGAAACGATACAGCAGAACCGGGCTGGGACTTTCATGTTCCGGATGGCGAAGAGTTCCGAGACGATCTGCGGGAGGCAGCTAGGATCGGAAAGAGAAAGGGCACAAAGGTATGCCTTGTATTTCGGTCATTATTTTGTGCATCTTACTGAGGCGCCCCCTGAACTTGCCAGCGCCAAACCGGGCCCACTTTATCTCACCAGGTCCGCGCCCTCCTCGGACAAGGGAATCAAGCCTATATCGACAACGACCTTCCGGAGGCCATGCAAAACATGCGTGAGGTCATTCGAATCGAACCTCGGGCAATCTCAGCATGGACTGTCCTCGCACAATGTTACGAAGATTACCACGAACCCAACAAAGCACTTCAATTGCGAATTATTGCCGCCCATCTGAGACATGACCCCGAAGAGTGGGATCGCTTAGCACGACAATCCAGGTGAGGTGTCACGGACTGTCGACATGCAAAGACTAATCACGGACACAGGGAACTGCATCATAACCAACAAGCACTGTACTGCTTTAGGAAGCTGTACAGTCTTGATCCTTCCAACGTAGATGCGCTGTGGGATCGGGCCACCCTTGCAAAAGAACTCAACGATCTCCGAGTTGTATGTACCACTGTAATAACTTCCCCTGTTATTTTTCATCACTGACATGGGATCTAGGCTCGTCATTCGCTCCTTGCTATCCTCAAACGCTTTCCCCACGACAACACCGTCCTTACGGAGCTTCGCCCGATTTTGATTGAGCTCTCTGACTTGTCTCTCTGTGCATCTCTCTATCAAGAAGCGTTCGACCACAACCAAGTCATACGACCACTGGGACAAGCCCTCGATCCATCCTTGAACACAGTGGGCACTCCTGCTGCTGGTTTTGGTTTCATTGAAGTCCTCGTACTTGCTGACCTTTACAACACGATGAACCAATACGAACATGCCATAGACACCATTCGACGTGGGTGTCGGTGGCTTCAGGGCCGTGCTTCGCAGAAGTTTTGGGATGTGTGCAGAGATGATCGTGAGTACGACATCCCCCCTGAAGAGGGTGGTACTGTTCGACAGCGGTACGATGACTTGCAGCCTGGTTTTTATGTACTTGACATAAATGCACGACACCGACTTGCTATTTCGCGCATTAAGATGGGCAACATGGAAGAAGGAAAGGTGCGTTCTACGTTCTGTCCGGAGAAGTAGCTGATTTATCCGGCGCTATAGAGGCATGCCAACCTAGTTCTCGCACAGGATGTGCTCGATTATGCTGCACTATTTGTGGAGATCGCCGATGCTTATTTTCAACAGGAGGCGTATGGTGATGCACGGCCAATCTACGAGACACTTGGTGCTCACCCAGCGGTGAATGGCTTGCTCAACTTCGTGAAACCTGTATGACTGAATGTACGCGTAGACGAGCAACTTGTATGTCCTCCTCCAGGTGGCCTCTTGTCGAAGGATGCAGGGTGATCTGCACGATGCTGCCGAGGTCTACAAACAAGGTTGGTTGTCTTCCATTGCTGTTGTACTGCAATAATCTGATGTCTCCTAAACAGTCGTTGATGCAGACCCTTCGAACAATGACGCCAAAATGAAGCTTGCTGAAACTTACGAGATTATGGACGAGCCGCGCAAAGCCCTCGAACTTGTGTATCAAGGTATGGTCATACATATGACATCCATCTCAGAACCTGACTTGCTCCCGTAGTTATTGACTCCAGGAAGCGGCGGCCAAATCAGCCTGAAGATTCCACCATAGACAGGAGCGCACCGCAGCAAGTTGCCTCTTTGTTTGATGAGAAGACTCCGGCCAAACACAAAGGAAAAGCCGCCAATAAACAGGGCCGGCTTAGCTTGACCGAACTCAAAATTCTAGAAGAGGAGCGCGAGAAAGAAGTCATCGCTGGGTACAAACGTATCGCAGAACTTTGGCCGAGAATTCTTGGAGATGGTGCTGAGGAAACAGCCGAAAGGGAGTGGCTACTCGAGGCAGAGAAACTCGTTGAGACGTTCAGAGAAACCAGGAACTTGTTCCTCACAACAAAGGTAAATGTAGTAGCTCTCAAAATTTGCAGAGCTGACAGCAAATAGAATTACGACTTTCGAGGCATGTTTCCTAAGCGTCGTGCTCAGCGTCAGAGCAACGATACGCTCGAGGAGCGGATGGCGTCCAGACTGGAGTTGAACGGTAGGTCTCCCTAGGAAACTGTAACCCTCATTCACTGAATGATTCTTATAGAACGCGATAGGCACCATCGAAAGGGTAAAGATGATGGTACGAGTTGCGAAAAGGTTAACCATTTCCGCGGGGTTTCGTTCAATGACTGGCTACGTATATTCATGCAGGTGAATATTCTGACCTTTGAATGGGGTCGCGCTTATGTTGGTCATCTGTCCAGTATGCATTCGTCTTGTCCAAACGGGGTGACGATGCACTGGCCGAAGAAGTGCTCCGACACATTCTCATGTCAAACGCCTATCGGAGTAAGGAGACTCAGGTCACCATTCGGCTCGCGATCATCAGTACGTGGAACAGCCCATTATAATTTGACAGAGTGACTAACGTCTACAATGAAGCGTGCTCGATATATGTCGGTAATTACACTAGCGCCGTTGAACAATGTCGCAAGCTGATTAATACACACCAATTCAACAATGAACCTCTGCGTATTCTGGTGTCGACACTTTCGAGTGGATTACGTGCGACGGATTCCTTCATAAGCTCCACCTTACAAAAGCATCTTTTCCGAGAGGTTCGCCTCAGCGACGCCGCCATTCGCACGCCCGAACTTCTGAAGTGGAGTAGTGCAAGCAGGCGGTATCACCTCTCCTCGACGAAAGGCACGGGCGAGGTAGATGTGGAGACAAAGGGCCTAGATATTCTGGATGAGGATGGTGAAGATGCTGGCGACTGTGCTGAGCCTTCGGACGACAAGAAGCCTGTTCGGTTGCCGACGAAGAATAATCCGATGCCTGTGATGGTCCACGGACAACTATGCCTCACAGCCAAAAGTTATCAGAGCGCTCTGTGTGAGTTTTTTTGGTGCATCTTACTTTCTATTTTACATCTCCGTGACCAGTTTACCTCTTGCATGCGTATGACTATTGTCCTGAAGATCCTATGATATGTTTATGCCTGGCTATCTCTTCCTTGGGTCGGGCGATGCAGCGGCAATCGGACAATCGCCATCATTTGATTGCACAAGTGAGATCGAACGACCTTTGGACCACTGGTGTTTATTTCTAACTTACTTGCAGGGGATGGGATTTCTGTCTCACTACCGGAGAATCCGAAAACAGGATGGTGATCCTGTTCTTCCAGAAATCGAGTTCAACTTCGGAAGAGCTTTTCAACAGCTCGGTGAGTGCTGAACTATGCCCCGCTATTTAAGCTTGAAATCCTGCCAGGACTCCACACCCTCGCTGTCAACCACTACGAAAAAGCATTGCAACTGGTCGATGAAGGGAAGGGGGACAAGGCAAGCCGACCGTTAGCCATTAACCCTAACTTGCATCTGAATCTCCTGTTAGGCTACTGTATCTGTCGCTCGACAAGCGGCATACAATCTCTCACTAATTTATATAACTACAGGAGCTGTGCCTCTGGCAGAAAACCTCTATCGGAGGTGGCTTTCTATCTGAGTTAACCTTAAGTTATTCCAGCTGTCATTTTCATTTGTTATCATCAGTCATCCTCGCACCCAAATAGCAAACGAAAACCGAATTCAAGGATTGCTTTTGTACTCATTTAGTATTGTTCAGGGAATGGAAACTCGCTAATGTTATTCGCGACCGCAGGAGAACAAACTGAGCGACAAGCAAATGCAGAAGTTCGTCTAGGTGCTATTAACATCCTC
>Ga0307518_10002934_pt1 | contig 12374 bp, 6 predicted proteins | sample 25_EM_MG_FD_203889 | JGI IMG/M metagenome (GOLD analysis project Ga0307518, IMG submission 203889) | Populus trichocarpa ectomycorrhiza microbial communities from riparian zone in the Pacific Northwest, United States - 25_EM | ecosystem: Host-associated > Plants > Roots > Unclassified | place... | reverse complement strand
ATAAGGTATAAATGATAATTATTTGCAGTGAACTGTATCTGTAGATGGGACAAGTATTTTGTAATATGTGAGCTTCTGTTGGAATAAAACATTTTGGCAAATTTAGTAGACAGCTATGGCAATGATAATTCCCTAAAATTGAGAGCTAATCTTTTGGTGGTAATGAATATTCTTTGTGGTGTACAAGTTGTTTGGTTGTGTAAACTGGAAATCAGACGAGAGATTCTATACTTAAAATGGTGATGTATTTTAGAGGCCAATTCTTTATCATCAGTTGGGAAGGGCCATCTGTCCTACTATTCCTACCCCATTCCTCCTTTTCCATCCACAAACTGGTTTTGCATGCATGCTTGTAGCTAGAAATCAACAGGATCTTCCACAGCATGTAAAATATATTTGTTCTGTTACTTCTTACTGCTATTGTCAACAATTTGAAGGTGGTAGTCTATGAAGGTGCGATCAGGGAAAAGCCAGCCAGCAAGGAAGAAGCATGGGAATTTATAAAAGGTTTGCTTAGCATTCTGTCAACTCTCTTTCCATGCTTTTTACTCTCCCATTGCTTTCTTTATTTATTTACATGAAGTGCAGGGTATTCTGGGGGACATGCCGCAACTGTGGGATCAGTTCTTGTCACAAATCTTAAAACTGGATTCAGGAAAGGAGAATGGGACAGAGTGGAGGTACTACTTGCTTTGTCTTTTTTTTAATTAATAGTGGTCAAGGTTTTCTGCTTAGAACAACCTGAATGATTACCATGCTGATGCCAATAGCAGAACACATACATGATACAGTGATTAGACAGATACATAATATTGAAACACTTTGTAATAGTTTCTCTAACCTGATGATATCTACCAATGACTAACTGTTAAGTTGTGATGCCCTACAGATCTATTTCCACGAAATACCAGATGAAGTCATTGAGAAGCTGGTAAAACTTATTTTTCTCGTGAAGTTATATCATTGATGGAAATGGCTAGCTATATTTATTTCCTTTTGTTCTCTTTCATGCATTCCACAGATTGAAGAGGGAATTGTGCTCAGAGTTGCCGGGGGGCTAATAATTGAGCATCCTTTGTTATTGCCCTACATTAAAGAAGTGGTGGGTTTTCTAATCCCTGTGCAATATGTAATAGGACAACTGGTAACGGAGCACGCATAGAGTGGAACATTTGATGCAGGGACAAGCATGCACTATAGTGTCCCGAGCTAGTCCTTTCATGAAGTGATTGATGCTTTTAGATTTTAAACTGAAACTGCGCAACCGGTTTAGTTGTAGGTATGACTATTATGTGATATGCCTATTTGGCAATTGGCTGCATCCCTCGGAGCCTAGATAACCAGACATGATACATTTGAAGAACTTGCAATTGAGTAAAATATGTATTATTATTCAAAGTAAGAAATGAGTTTATAATTAGACTGACTGTCCTTTCTACCCTTGATCCCAGGGAAATCACGTATAGATATTAGATACTTAAAACCACAAGCTATTTAGCTGGATAACTGATATTGCATCTTCCATTGACTAACTGTTTCCTTATTCCTTTTATCGTAACATGCATCAAGATTTTTGGTATTTTGTGCAGGTGGGGACAACTGATAGCGTGATGGGACTCCCCAAAGCTCTCACTAAAAAACTCATAGAGGAGGCTCTCTAGTTGCAGCAGCAGCTAGCATTCTTATTGGCATTGCCAGTATTGGTCCCAATTTGACACCGTTCCTTTATCACCATTTTGGCCTCCACCTGATGTTGCTTCTTTCGACCTGATAACAATTAATTGTTGCAACTGACCATTTATGTACTACTTTTTATTACTACAAATGAGTTGATATTTTATTACCCTCCATTTTGCTGTTATCTTTCTTCTTTAGTTTTCATACTATCGACAAGCAAACTTTACCGAGTCAAAATACAAAATAGTATTAACTCATAATATAATTAGAAACCAGTTATTTGAGGTGTGTTTCTCCTACGGGAAAATAGTGTTGGCTTTAATATTTATCAAGCACGAATGAAATAAAGGAAGAGTCATCTTTTTTCTTTTTTATATTTGACGCCGCGAAAGTGTTTCTCTTTTTAGGTTTGTTCACATTTCTTATTATGATATTATTATTATACAGTATAAGAGATCAGCTTTGTGTGAGAGCTTTTGACTGCAGATTTTAATACTTGAATGATTATTCTATCCTTTGTTTTCGTTGGTTGAAAACTGATGCATTATGGAACGATTATATGCAAACGCTCTATAAATGACAAAGAATCTTTTCAATTCTTTAAGTTTTCATGAATGATAGCATGCAAAAATTATGTTAAGGTCTTATTAACTACTTCAGTTTGCTTATTTGTTTGGGGATGACAAGTATTTAAAAATAACAGTTTAGTACCTAGTTTCTCCCATAACACCTTTTAGAAATAGCTAAGGAATTTAATATCTTTATCAGAAATAATGCTCCTAGGAACCCCATGAAGTCGTATTGTCTCCCTAAAGAACAAATTAACAATGTTAGTTGCATCATCGGTTTTATAACATGGAATAGAGTGTGCTATCTTTGAAAACCTATCAACAACTATAAAGATTGAATCCCTACCCTGTTTTGACCTAGGCATAGCTAAGACGAAGTCCACTGAAATATCTACCCATGGTTTCTTAGGTATATGCAAAGGGGTATACAAGCCATGTGGTTGAGTCTTAGACTTTGCTTTCCTACAAGTTATGCATTTGTCATATATCTGTTGCACATCTTTTACATTTTAAGACAATAAAAATGCTTATGCAACGCATTCAAAGTCTTAACAACACCAAAATACCCCATCAACCCACCCATATATGCTTCACATACAAGCAATTCATGCATAGAACTTATTGGAACACACAAACGATTCTCTTTAACCAAATATCCATCAAGTTTATAGAACTTACCAAAAGCCGAAGTTTCACAAGCATTGTACATATTACCAAAACCACTATCATCCTTATACAATTCTTGTATGTGTTCAAATCCTAGAAATCAAGCATCTAAAGTAGATAAAAGAACATACTTGTGCAATAGTGCATTAGCCATAATGTTTTCTTTACGTTGCTTATACTTGATCACATATGGAAAAGTTTCAATAAATTCAACTCATTTGGCATGTCTCTGATTCAACTTACCTTGTCCTTTCAAGTGCTTTAATGATTCATGATCTGAATGTATCACGAACTTCTTGGGCCACAAGCTCTAAAGTTCTTACCAAGGCATAGAGCTCCTTGTCATATGTAGGGTAATTCAAGGCTGCCCCATTATGTTTCTCACTGAAATATGTAATGGGCCTCTTATCCTACATTAACATAACTCCTATAACTATATTTGAAGCATTACATTCAACTTCAAAAGCTTTTATAAAGTCTGGCAAAGCTAAAACAGGTTCCAAACAAAGTTTTTCCTTCAATAAATTAAAAGCTTTATCTTGTTCATCATTCCATTTAAATCCAATAGACTATTTCATAATTTTAGTTAAAGGTGTTGCAATAGTACTAAATTCCTTCACAAACCTTCTATAAAAGCTAGCAAGTTCATGAAAACTCCTTACCTTAGTCACAAACTTAGGTGTAGGCCAATCCTGGAGGGCCTTAACGTTCCCTTCGTCCATCTCAATACCTTGTGCAGTTACTACATATCCAAGAAACATAATTTTTTCCATGCAAAAAGTACACTTACTAACATTAGCATATAGTTTTTCAACACGCAATACACTAAGTACACTATGCAAATGATCAAGATGCTCATTCAAATTCTTGCTATAAATTAGGATGTCATCAAAGTACACAACCACGAATTTACCAATGAATGCATGCAAAACATGATTCATCAATATCATAAACATGCCAGGTGCATTTGTAAGCCTAAACAACATGACTAACCATTCATACAAACCATGTTTAGTCTTAAAAGTTGTTTTCCATTTATCACCTTCTTTCATCATAATCTGATGGTACCCACTTTTTAAGTCAATTTTAGAGAAACTATATGCTCCATACAATTCATCCAACATGCCATCAAGCCTAGGGATAGGATGTCAGTACTTTACTGTTATGTTGTTGACGGTGCGACAATTAACACACATCCTCCAAGTTCTATTTTTTTAGCACAAGAAACACTATACAACACAAGGACTCATACTCTCATAAATGTATCCCTTCATCATCAACTCATTTACTTGCCTTTGAAGCTCCTTCGTCTCCTCGGATTGCTTCTATAGGCTAGACGATTAGGAATCGAAGCTTCAAGTACAAGGTCGATTTGATGTTCAATTCCCCATAATGATGGTATTTCGCTAGGGGTTTCTTCAAGGAATACATTATCAAACTCCTGCAACAATGAAACAACCACACTAGGAATAATAGGATCAAGATCATTAATGTTAAAATAAGCCTTCTTATATATAAGTAAGATCATCGGCTTGTTAGTGAAAAACACATATTTGATTTGAACTTTTTTTGCTTAAAAATTAGGTTGTTTCTTTAATTTTTCCACACTTGTGAATTTTCACTCTTCTCATCCTTACATTCCCTTTTTAATTTCATTTGATCATTATACACTTGTTTTCGAGAAATAGGTATAAGAGTGATGGTTTTACCATCTTTTACAATAGTGAACCTATTTCGAAACCATCATGAATTGCCTTCCGATTGAATTGTCATGAATGCCCCAAAAACAAGTGACTAGCATGCGGGACTACATCACACATAACCTTATCAGAATACTTCCCAATAGTAAACACAATCACCACTTGTTTCGTAACCTTTACTTCACCACATTCATTCAAATGTTTTTTTAGTTAATAAAGTTAATTAAGTATTATATTTAATGTATAAAGGAAATTGATCTTTATTATTTTATTGTATTTATCATATTATATTTTTTTAATCCTACACTATATATATATAAGAATAAATTCCTTTCTAAAAAAGGAAAAAAGAAAAGGGATTTTGTAATGTTTTGTAGAATTATTGTAAATATTTGAGTATAATTAATTGAGATAAATATTGACATGGCGTATAATGTTTACCATCTAAACCAAGACTTGGAGAGAAATGGAGTTTATTGAAATGGAGGGCAGCCAACCCAATACAAACACTTCACTATTTTTCTTTTAAAAAATTTCCTAACTGTTTGTTAGTTTTTGTATTTTTATTTTTTTTAGCAATATACATAAATTTATTATTGAAGTATTCAAACAATACTATTGACATTTTAGAAACTTTTTGGTATTATTTTAATTTTCTATTTAAAAAAAAATTAAAAACATAAAACTTGTATATTTTCTTCTATTTTTTCAAAAATATATATAAAAAATGACAAATAGTTTAAATTTTTCAAAATCAAACAAAATGATTTTCAAATATTGTATAAATGATTATTGGTTTTGGTTTTTTTTCAATAAAAATTTCAAACAAATGTTTAATTTCTATTTTTAAAAATAGCAAATGATATCAAATATACTCTTAATTTTACAATGACTAGATATTGAAAATGCTCATTAAAACTTCCAAACTAATGGATCAATATATTTTATACATGATCTGTTTGTTTAAGAAACCCATGACTGAAAGGGTCAAAGGCAGGGTATTAACCCAACATACTTAGGTTTGACAGAATGCCAAATCCAGATAATATGGATCTGACTTGTTGTCGAACCCAACACCTTTCGGTTTAGCTACGCACTAAGACTAAGAGCATGTGAGTTTGACAAGATATCATACTCAATACTCTTGGGTTCAGCTACACCTTAAGCCCAAATGCATGTGGTTTGACAAGATGTTCAACCTAATGCCCTTAAGTTCAGCTACATACTGAGTCATGAGTCTGACAAGATGTTTAGACCTATCATGTTTGGATTTGAAATTGTTCCAAGACAAAAGATATAGAATTAATAGTCTTTATGAGCCCTATATTGGGTTACAAGGCTATTTTTATGATTCTAAGAATCTAGGATAGTCATTTCTCTACACCTTTAGGTGTATAAAACTCTTCAAAAAGCCTGTTATATTTAAATCAACATTAATGTTGTGTAAAGGTTATTTTCATTAATATTAATGTTGTGTAAAAGAATATTCCTATCAATATTAATATTGATGTAAGGGTTGTTTCATTAGCATTAATGTTGTGCAAGGGATATTTCTTCTCGGCATAGTCTTTAAAATAAAATGACTATCCATCCCTTCAACAAAACAACAAAGTTTGAGGGCTATAAATATCATTTAAACCACTCAGGTAAAAGGTTCATAATTCTATTATCTTATCATATATTTTTAAAGCATTTATCATACAAAAAACTAAGAACAAACACTCTGGTTCCTATTATTTAATGGGCATTATTTAATTTATTATAATTTCTTATTAAAAAGTCACATACTTAATCATTGGAAGGTCCCTAAACGCCACGATAAGGAACTATTTTATAGTAACTATGACTTCCACCACTAACTATCCGCTCTGCCAATTCTAAAAAAGAGAATATTGTCATGAATGTGTGATTACCAATTATCCAAACAACTTAAAAAACCTTATTCCTAAGCATATTGAGTTTTGGAACATCATTAATTGGCTTTGTTTGTTGGAAACTAATAAAAAAGCCATCAATTGTTCTTCATGGACTAGTTTTTGACATCTTTAATTGTTATTAATGGTAGACAATTAGGATACTCTTAGGGTGGGTTGTGTCACAAACCTCCTTATAGTAGCTGACATATCTACACCATCAGAGATACAACAAATCATCCACCAGGTACAAGCCCTTACTCAAACTGTGTTGGCAACCTAAAGACAACATCAAACCGTACCACCTGGTAAGTCTCGGCACAAGATGTAGCTTCTTCAGTTCTAGCTTCTCAATCACAAGTTGTCCCCTCGTTCAGGAGACAATTGTCTTATCCATAAAAGGCTAGACATAATGACATAGAGATATTTCCACTAGGATGATCCCCTAGCCCTACTAGAGGTCTCATCAACGTGAAACTTTCCCAATAAGTGGTCACTTTAAATGTGATCTCTCTGGTCACCACTGGAAAGAAATCAACTATCAATCTTGTCTTTCCATGCTAGAATCATCTAGCTCCCCAGAGCCTATCAGATAAAAGTTTATAAAAAGTACGACTAGTCAATACCTCTAGGGTAAGGCCTATAGTCTTCATAAGATAAAGAGATCTCATTTATCTAGATGAGTCCTACATACCTATATTTCTAAAAAGTATATCTCTATAAAGATGACCATAGACAATTATAATGGCTTGGTAGATCCATAAGAGAATGTCTAAAATGCATGTAGCGACCTTGAACTTGTCTACAACCTAGCTAGGGCATGGCATAACAACCTAGAGCCAGACTCTATCATAAGTTTCAATGATTTTTATGTGAGACTCGTGTAAAGGTTCAGCACCAGCATACTCGTCAAGAGGAGCTCTATTGAACTCTTTAGCATTACTCAATCAGGAAAATAATCCATTCGAGCATATTTGAAGAGGTTTAATGAAAACATGTTTTTGGTAAAAGAATTGATTGAGCTAGTAACCTTGGAGGCTTTGATAAGTAGAGTGAGAGAACATTTCTTTTAAAAGGACTTGTACACCCTGCCAGACAAAAGCCTGATGAAAATGAAACAAGTCATGAAAAATCACATATAGGTAAAGGAAGCCAGTATGTTATGACATATACCTCCTTGTTTTCGTCAAGAGGCTTAGGATGAAAAACCCTTCAAACATAATCATTCTCTCAATAGATTATGTTCAATATCCCTCTCATTTAAATTCCATTCTCATAGAAGTTTTCACAATTATCAAGGGGAAAGATTATGTTCAGTATCCATCTCTTATGGAGTCACCTCCACACACCCACACCTTCAAAGATTTTTGTCTATTTTATAAGGGTAAAAGGCATGATATTGAAGATTGATTCACGTTGAGGAAAGAGATTAAAAGGCTGATAGCCTAGGGTTATTTGAAGTAGTTTGTCAAGGGGAATGCCCACATGAACCGGGATAGAGAATAGCCCAGTCAACCCACTCAAGCCCTGCTTGAAATCAATGTGATTCTTGAGGGAACCTCTATAAGAGGAGATACTTCCAGTAGAAAAAAAAAGTATAGGAAACAGGTTCTTACCATAGTTTGTCAACAAAGCTTATGGCACAAGCCCATTACTTTCACTTCAAAAGATGAAGAAGGGGTGACCTACCCCTATGAGGATGCTCTAGTCATTTCTACAATCCTGGCCACTCATAGGGTCCACAGGGTATTGATGGATGATGATAGCTCAATCAACATCCTTTCTAGATATATAATGTCCTAGATGGGGATAGATCCCTCAAGGATGACTCTCATGTTGACCCTTTTGATTAAAATTGAGGGGTTATGAGTGTCAATTAAGGGTGCCTTGGAGATCCTGGTCATAATTGGCACTTATCCTAAATGTCCCACCCTACAAAAAACCTTTATGGTGATAGACATGACTCTAGCTTACAACTTCATAATAGGAAGGCCTCTTTTGCACAAGATCAATGTAGTCATAAGTATGTATTATTTGGTCTTGAATTTCCTTACTCAGAGAGGGGTGGCCATTATGAAAGAAAATCAAGGTACTTCTAGGCACTGTGCCTTTACATGTTTGAAGGGCAAGAAAACTTTGGTTTTGGAGTAGCAAAGGTCTTTAAAGGAAAGGGTGAAAGTCAAAACCAAGGCCACAAAGTAGTTGAAAGAAGTATCTTTAAGGAAAGAGAAAGGGATAATCACCAAGATAGGCTCTACCTTGAAGCCACCTCAATAGAAACTACTATAAATTTTATTTTCGCACATAAGATTGATTTTGCTTTCAACTTGGACATAGCTACTCATAGACTTCAATTTAACCCAACATACCTTCTTGTCTGACAGAAGAAAAGAAATTTTATGAGGGGAAAGACAACTTGCAATAACTATAAAAGTGGATAAACTACTGATTATTGGGTTTATTCATGATGTCATATGTTTGGATTGGCTAGCTAATGTGGTTATGGTGGAGAAAAATGCTAAAAAGTGAAGAATATATATGGACTTCATCAACTTAAACAAGGCATATCCATATGATAGTTTTCATCTCTCAAAGATTGACAAGTTGGTGGATTCCACAATTGGTTTTAAGTTCTTGAGCTCCTTGGATGCTAATTCAGGATATCATCAAATCCCTATGCATCTAGAAGATGAGAAGAAGACTTATTTCATCACAGGAGGAATCTTTTGCTACCGTGCAATGCCTTTTCGCCTAAAAATACAGGGGCCACCTACTAGCAGATAGTAAAAAGCGTAACTTTTGAACAACATCTGAGAGGCCTGAAAGAGGTTTTTTCCATTCTGAGTAGTTGTTAGATGAAGATGAATCTGGCCAGGTGTGTATTCTCCATCAGAGGAGGAAAACTTCTATGTTTCCTAGTAAGTAATAAGGGAATAAAACCCAACCCTAAGAAGATTCAAGCAATCCTGGATATAACTCCTCCTCAAAAGATCAAAGATGTTCAGCTTCTTATTGGGACGTTGTTCACCCTGAACATATTCAAATCCAGGTAAAAGGAATGCAACCTACCTTTCTTTAAAACTTTGAAGAATATTACAAGCTTTGAGTGGATACTAAAATGCCAAAAAGCTTTTGAGGAGCTCAAAGAATCTCTCACCCCCAAGATTTTGTCACAACCAAGGGAAAATAAGAGCATGCTCCTCTACCTCGGGGTTTCTAATCAAGCAATTAGTTTAGGATGTTCAAAGAGGAAAAGGGTGTATAAACTCCCTATCTACTACTCTAGTGGAATCCTTCATAATGCTGAGACCAGAAACTTGAAAGTGGAAATGGTGGCTTTAGCCTTGGTGAGTGCCTTTAGAAAACTAAAATCATATTTCCAAGCTCATCAAATTATAGTACTAACATATCAACATCTATAACAAAGCCTCTATAAGCCAGACATGTTTGGATTGCTGCTAAAATAGGTGATTGAGTTAGGAGAATATGGACTTTTATGCCAACCAAAACTAGCTATTAAAGGACAAGTCTTGACAGACTTCATAGTCAAATGCTCTTTTAAAAATAATGACCAGGATAAGCCTGTGCTAGCAACTGAATAGTGGAACTGAAGTAGTGTTTGTGATTCCTCATCGGCAAGTCTTTAGGTATGGTATTCAATTTGAGTTTTTAGCCACCAATAATGTATCAGGGTATGAAGCTCTCTTGGCGGGTTTGGGCCTAGTAAAAGCCTTGAAAGCTTTTCCTCTCCATGTCCATAGTGATTCCCAGTTGATAGGAGGATAATATCAATGTATATTTAAAACCAGAAACCCTAGTTTGATGAAGTATCTACAGAAAGTCCAAGCACATCTCTCTGGGAAAGATGAGGGTAAGGAAATTATAATCAATCATATTCCAAGAGAAAAGAATATTATGGCAGATCTTTTATCCAAATAGGTGAGCACCAATTTGGTTAAGCTCTCTTTGGAAGTATGGATTGAAATCCTGGAGAAACCAAGTATATAAAAAAAGGCCAATGAACATCTCAGTTGACGCAAAGGATGATTAGAGAACTCCTATCAAAGATTATCTACACACAAAGAAATTTCCCCTAGATAGAAATGAGGTCATCCATCTAACTGGATAAGTAGCAGGGTATTGTTTGGTTGATGGGATCTTTTAGAAATAATCTGGCCTAGCTTTTTTGTTGAAGTGTTTGTCTCCAACAAAGAGCACTTATATTGTGCTATAAATTAACAAGGGAAAATGTGTCTACACACTGTCTCTAGAGCTCTTACCATTCAAGTCACAAAAACAAGATTTTATTAGTCAACAATTCTCAACGATATTACCAATTTGGTGAAACAGTGTGATCATTGTAAAAAAATTACATTTTTTCCTAGACAACCCTCTACAAAGTTGACCATCATATCTTTCTCATTTTCTTTCCCTTAAAGGGGGGTGGACATATTGGGTTTTTTCCTCAAGGCTGCACGGAACACAATTCATTTTAGTGGTTATAGACTACTTCATCAAATGGGTTGAGGCATAAACTTTAGCATATATGACCACCTAGAAGGTCATTTCCTGTTTGTGGAAGAACATCATTAACATATTTGAGATTCCAAAGATCTTGATCACTGATAATAGGATACAATTCGACAATCGCAAGATGAATGAACAATGTTATAGGTTTTATATTGACCATCGATTCTCTTCAGTGTCTCATTTTCAGAAAAATGACCAAAATGAACTAACCAACCGAGTCCTTCTCAATGGACTCAACATGAAAATAACAAGCGCTAAATCAGAATGGGCAGAGCTACTAAATAAGATTTTATAGACCTACAAGTTCACTTAGAAGGCATCTATCGAGAAAACTTCTTTTCTCCTCACCTATAAAACCGAGGCTATGATCTCAGCTGAGATTGGATGCCCGAGTCATTGAGTAGTCCATTACACATCAGAAGACAATCAACAAGGCCTCAAGACCAATCTAGATCTCCTAGAAGAAGCTCACTTGACAGCAACAATCAGAAATGAAGTTTATCGACATAGAACTACCTGGTATCATAATGCTAGAGTCAATAATAAAAAATTCAAACTTGGAGACTTGGTGCTAAAAATGTTAGAGGCTATTAGTAATAGAGAAAGAAAAGGCAAACTGGCCCTAAAATGGGATGGTCCTTTCAAAGTCATTAAGGTGGTGAAGACAAACATTTACCATCTACAAGATATCTCACGCCTAACACTTTGATCATTTAAAATTATACCATAGTTAATGAAGTGCAAGTTATTAATATGAACTTATTTATTCAAAATGACTTTTCATTTTCTTTAGGTGATGCCTAAAAGCTCCTCAACAACTCTTTATGGAAAGGATTGAATTGGGCAACAACCCCACAACCTTTCAAGGATGGGATGAGCTCAATCTTTTTTATGTGATTGCACAATTTACCTTGAAAGGGACTGGAATGGTCTCCCTAGTGTGATTACACACTTTCCAATTATGAGATTGACAAGGCCTCAACAACGAGGATGAACATGATCTCCTTAGGGAAACAACCCCATAACCTTCCAAGGATGAGATGAACTCAATCTCTATAATGCGATTGCACAGTTTACTTTGGAAGGGGTCAACTTCATCTCCCTAGTGGGATTGCATAATTTACCTTGGAAAGGATTGACATGGTACTCCTAGTGCGATTGCACACTTTCTAAGGATAAGATTGATAAGGCCTGAGTAACGAGGATTGATATGATCCTAGGGGCGTCTAGACAATATGTTAAAAATTCATTCAAACGAATAAAGATATACTTATAACTCATATTTCTTTTTGGTTCTAAGTAGGGGGGAAATCCTACCA
>Ga0307518_10002933_pt1 | contig 12374 bp, 9 predicted proteins | sample 25_EM_MG_FD_203889 | JGI IMG/M metagenome (GOLD analysis project Ga0307518, IMG submission 203889) | Populus trichocarpa ectomycorrhiza microbial communities from riparian zone in the Pacific Northwest, United States - 25_EM | ecosystem: Host-associated > Plants > Roots > Unclassified | place... | reverse complement strand
AAGTCCTTTGTAATTGTGCAATTTCAGTCTCTGAACTAGAAGTAAAGGAGAGGAAGCCATGTTGTTTCAGATCTGCATGCATGGGAACGTCTATGAAGGTGATCTTGGAAGTGGAGGTATTTCTTCATCTTAATTTAATTACAAGTACACGCAACAAAATAAGAAAATTGACATTGGAAGTATAGTGCAGCCGATTGAAAGAAACTTCATCATTTTAGACAGGACCAGGCATTCAGAATTCGAGCACGATGGCATGAATTCATTTCTTTAGGAATCATAAATTTAAACCAATTCCTTGCCAAAAACTTCCGACGGGCCAAGCCATATATACGAGTCTAACATGTTCAAAGTTCAAACCCTCGCACACTAGTAGCATAGCAAGATTGGTTAGTTACTCGGAGTTGCGAGCGAGCTCCCTCAACAAAACACGAGAAATTAGAAAATGTCACGAATTAGAAGAAAAAAAATCAACCGGGAGCAACAGAGGAATTTACTCCAGGGAAATGTTTTGGTTACAGACATCTGCATAGTATAAAACCGAACCAAAATTTGATGAGGCATATTCATCTGGAAACAAAATTAAAGTACGAGATTGTCCTGTCCTGTCCTTGCTATTATTGGTCACACTAACATCTGACATTGCAATGAGTGAACCATGCATAACTCATACTATACCCCGTAATGCTACTCTTAATATTGACCTAATATACTTAATTCTAGTTATTTGTTCTGTCACGAGATCGGCATTTCTTGTTCTTTTTTTTTTCCAAGACACTGCAGATCACCATGTCAACAATTGCGTCTTATGCATGGCCTTCGTTCTCAAAACTCACAAGCTTCTATCAGCTTTGCTGTTGCTATGCATGAAGCCATTCCCCCATTTTTATTTTTTCTTGCCATTATCAGGTGCATGATCAGAAGTGTACAGCCATCTCATGTTTGATGAGAAAGTTGAATTCTGTTGACCTACCGCGACAACAATTGGAGCCAGGTTTATCAGAACTCAGTTCAACCGAAACAGATAGTAATGTAGAAAGGTATGGGATCTGATAGCACCTTTATAATTTAAGTAAACACGTAAGGATGGGCTAAGGAAACTCCCGCTATTTACTTGTCCACTTCTTTAGGGATAACGGCCTTGCCAAGATAAACTTGTTGCATCTCATCTCTCCATATCTGCAAGAAAATTACCACATGGATTAAATCTGACAAGTCCAGCCAAAATGTTTCGGCAGCGAAAATAAAAATCAGGAGTTAGTGTTGTATGAATATAAATGCTACTTGCTACGAGACCTTCCGCATGTGTCACTCTGATTACACAATGCTCTACTGTCCATTTAACTATTTGGCTCTCATTCAGATCAATATTAATTGAAGCCCAAAGTGTGGCACAAAGAAAGAGAGGAGGGATTAGTTATGGGGAGAGGGGTTGGAGGAATAAGGGACTACTACGAACTACTTATTTGAGATCCTTGTGCTCCAAAAGGGTATTCATCCTCATTACTTGCAGTGAAAAAGAAAACCTTTGAACAATTCAAAAGAGGTCATGGCTTCTTGTTTGAATAAGTCAGTATTAAAAAGTTCTGAATCAGGTCCATACCGCATCTCGAAATTCCACCCGGATATGAGGCACATTTGTCCTGTGAATATCGTTTCCGTCTGGTCCTCTCTTGTAGTACTCTTTACCAATCCAGTGCGACTGGAATTTCAAGGGCGAATGTCCAGAAATTAGATTTAAAAGCATTTATATAAACACTCAAATATTTTTTCAATAGAATCAAAAGTAGCACAGCAGAGTAAAGTTGGAATACTTTAATTCTGTGCCAATTATCTGGTACTTGGATTAATTCAAAATCAAGAACAACAACAATAAAGAGGCTGCCCACTGAATCAATAAAATCCTAATAGAAGATATACAACAGCTAAGAAGAATCACATTAGTTTGATCAGGAAAGCAACAAACACGCATTCCCCAACAAAAAGAAAGCAAAAAAGCACACATAGTATAGCATATAATTCAAAGAGTTGGGCAAAAACAATCTTCTACGCTGGCCATTTTAAACCCCCAATGTCCATCGTATTAGGGAGTCAATAATAAACCATACTGGTCGTAAGATGTACCCATTTCAATACATTCAGTCCATTTGTGATGGATGTCACAATGCCATGCAGACAAATCACTCCGCTTTGAAGACAACCCAAGTCAGACTAGGTTCCCCATGGAAAGATATATATTAGGCAACACACAACATGGCAAACACATCTACATTGTTCTTCATAGGCATGGGCAACAAATGATATCTCAAAAGCAACACCTGAAAGGAATGATCCCTTCATGACCAGTTCGAATATTCTAACCCCCATCTTCAGTTTTCTTTAACTTGTTAAGATTAAGAATGAAGAGAAAAAATACTGTGGTACAAAGTCAGTCGATGAAATAAGGAGTAACCAATCAAGCTAATCAGTGATTACGATGAAGGAAGCAAAGGAAATTGGTGACTATATAAATAGAAAAAATCAAAGATTTTAACTATCCCATTTCTCTGTCTCAAGAACATATTGTCTTGATTTTTTTTGTTTTTATTTTATTTTCTTAACTAAACTTGTTGCACGAGATCCTTTCTCTTATAAATTTCAGAATCTTAAATCCAAGCTAATAGAAACGAATGTACCTTTAAAGCATGTGAGAAACCTGATTGGTAGACCGAATTTCGAGCAATCTCACACAGATCACATGAACTCAACTTCCACACCTGTCAGGAAAGCTTGCAATGATAAATTTCACCTCAAGAAAAAAAAAATGACTTCAGGTGAGAAAAGGAGCACTTACAGAAGCAGCTATGCTATATTCTTCCACCAAGGGCTCTTTTGTTAAGTGAATTTGGAGCGGATCATCAGTAGAAAGGGAAACATTGAGACCCCTTTGGAAAAACATAGGAAAAGGATTCCTATGGTAGTCTAAAAATAAGGAATTGTTGCTCAGAGGAGACATAGCTAAGCCAATCTGTATAGCAAAAATGCCACCATTTCTGATTAATGTCACAAAAAATAGAAGTACAGGACATCCATTTAAAATAACAGTAATGATACTAAAATGAATATATCTTCCATACTTGTGCTAGATAATACAAATATTGAAGAACTGGAGATTTCCTCAAATTGATCCCATGGGCAATATTATGAGATGTAAGAAATGTTGCAGCAAGATGGTCAGTATCGCCAGCCTGAAAATGATAGTTGTCATGTGAGGTGGCAGAAGATCTGAACATTTGTGCAAAGTAGAAGGAAAAGCTGGAAGGAATACCTCTCCAGAATGGGGACGGAATTTGATAGTTGTCATGCCCTTTGACTCACGAAGCTGAAAAACAACGTTGAAATAGATTAATTGAGGAAGAAAACAGCCACCAAGTAAAACATTGGGGCGGACTGCCAGATCGAGCTGGGAGAAAAGCTATCAAGCTATGTCAATAAACATTAAATCATTTGATGGTTGCATTTTTCTATTTTGTGTGGCAGAAGTTCCATCTAGATCATGACATTTGAATGTAAAAACCTGGAAATATTTTTCTTGTCACTAATGATATCATGACAAGAATCAGAATGGTCATCAAAACATGCAAGACACCTATCCAAGAAAAATATTCCAAAAGAAAGAAGATAATAAAAATCTTCATGTAACACGTTATTAAGTAAAATATTGCTTCTGAAGTATAACACAGACCTTGTTTAATGTGTGGAGGTTGGCATAACAGTAATAAACATAATATGAAAATGCAGGATTGAACACATTGGTCCATTGAGTTGGTGTAGGCATGTGCTTTGTCGGTCGTCTTTCAGGTTTGCTTTCATCATCAACCAGGTCCAGCCCAACAACCTGAAATATAAAACAAATGGCAAGTTGTATATTATTCAATAAGAGGGGGGAATAAAGTTGGATGTCGAGCACCCTTAAAGCCTCATAATAATCTCTGTGAGGATAGGAGGGTCAGGTTATGATTTCAGAGGAGGAAACAGAAGATGATGAAATTTTAATATCCCACAACCACCCTAGGTAAATGTATCACTTGCTTCTTGTACTTGATCCACCATCAAGTCCTAAGTCACATGTTTCATAGACAACCCTATCAGATTTTGCCAGTTATACCTATTGGTAAAAATTTCTGGCAGGGATCTCTTTTGATCTCCCATTCAACAGCCTTCCAAAATATAACACCTAAATGAGAAAATAACACATTGAAGCATGGACCATTGTAGTTTTCCCCCTTCTTTTAGTGATGTAGTAAAGGGAAGCACAAACAATGGGCACATAAACAACAACAAAATGAGACAAATCAAAACACCAGTGTAATCTGGAAACAAAACAGCCAACAACTAACCAAGCTGACTAAATCTGCCAACAAAAACTTAAATCATACTCATGTCAGTTGAAGAATTTAATTGTTTTAATGCGTAACTGCTAGATCCTCCAAACATCTCAACAAAAGTTCCTTGGAAAGCTGGTTTGGTGATAAAATAGGGTGGTAAGCACCACATATCTACTTTCAATTAAAAAAAATAAAGCCTTTTATACACTGTGATGCTATCTGCAAAATAACAATCTGTTTAGAAAATGGCAAACCTGTTTCAAGAAAACATGCAACTGAGGATGTGAATCTGGATCAATTGTGACCTCGAAAAGCGGAATGAAGATATTATCAAGAATATTCTGAAATGATGTAACAATCCCCATTTCCTTGTAGATATTGTACAGTCGAGGAAGCTGAAAATACACAACATATTAGAAAACATGAAATTAAATACTGACTCGAATTTTTCTACTGATATGGGCATCTCATTGTAAATGTTCAGCAACAATCAAACCCACCATCACTCTCAGCTAAGCTAACCAACTTTTCCTTTAAGAGACCAAAAAAAAATGAACTTCAGTAAGAGGGATTTAGATACTGTTAGTACCTGGATTAACCAAACAACATTTTCACTGTACAATTCATTATTCACTATCCAACTAGCCAATTGGTCCCATTCACTCTGTTTTCTACCGTATATTGATATTCTGTATTCAGCCATCTGCAATAACAAGATCATAGAAATAGGGGGAAACAAGCATAAGCAAAAGTGAAGCATACTGTGGATGCTTCTTAAGAAACATGTCAAGAGTTTTTTCCATCATCTAATGTCAGCACATGAGCCTCAAGCAGGATAGGAAGTAGTAAAGCAAAATATCAAGATCCAATAATCAGAAAAGCTTCAAAATTTTCCTACACCTCAAATCCTAGGATGGGCTCACTCTAAAATCATGACTATAAGATTCAAGAATTTCATAACAAAAATACTAAAATACAGCTTCTACCCATAACTTGCTGATCTAATCAGGTCTAGAGAATGAGAGAAGGATCAACAAAAGACGAAACACAACGAAACATGGTCATGAATCATGAATGTGGTGTCTTTGGCATTTCTTAATTGTTGTAGGCATGAAATATAGACAATTTTACCAAATTATCACTAATGCATAGATTTTAAATATTTAACAAAGAATGACCAGTACTGCAAATTTAAATATCATTGGAAAATGTGAAACAGATTAAGGAAACCGGAATCTATATCCATGCATAAAAATCAACTACAAGTAGGACAAAGATGTACCTGATATTTACTTGCAGAAAGATCAGAAAAGACTTGTTTTGTCAGTTCACCAAGGAAACGGCCTGCTCATCAACACACAGCAATAAGCATAGATAAGGCAAAGCAGAACATATAACTAGCAGGGAAGAAAAGCGGCTTGCAAATTAGTAGAAAAAAAATAAAACATCACAACATGATAACCATGAAACCACTATGAGATGCAAGCATGTAAAATGAAACTTGAGTCTTAAAATGTGTGACATTCTGGTACAAAGCTTTAAGGTTTCCTTCGCAGTTCATTGGGAGGCCTGCTAGCCTTCAGCAACACACAAAATGAGTAATCCTCTCCTTTCAACACAATGTCACTTACTCGTCACACAATTGGCAACTTGAGCCCTTTAAGCTAGAAGTTCCAAGTTTTTAACCACTATGTTGTTCCCTTGGGGATCAACTGGAAGACAGTTTCCTATACAATAAGTATTTCATTTTTCTCATTGCCCCTGTTCTTTTTTCATAAGTTTGCTTTAAGAGTATGAAGGATGAACCTTCTATCCACCCACCCAGAAGAAGTACAAAAACAGAAGAAAAAATCAAGATGTACATTGGATAAGATTAAATTAAGATGTACCTTGGATAAGATTGTCTTGTTTAAGGAAAATCTCCCTAAGTCTACTCTGACCACAAGGATTGTACTTCAGGTTGAACTTATCAAAGCGATGAAATGTGCTCTTGTCCGCGTGAACATCTAAAAGGTCAACATTGAGATCATACCTGTTCCCACAGATATCGATATGATCACAACCTTCTATATGACAATATGAAAATGATAACAACAACAAAAGTTCTTTACCCAGTCAAATCCAAACTCTCAAACACTTCTTTCAATGTCAAGTATGTTCCATCTCGAAAAATTACAACCTGAATAACAGGAAGAAAAAAAGTTCAAGACAACAACAAATATGTATTAAATATCCACCTAATAATCAGATTGTATCATATTGTTCGTGTGGACATAATATTAAAGTTCTGGTTAACTGCGCAAGATTATGGAATGATTAATGGCCCATTACAATGCAGAAAGAAAAGAAGAGAAAGGTGTATACTGTTTGATTTCTGCAAAAAAAAAAGAGGCAGGGAATCCAAATCTTTACCTCATCAGGCTCTTTCCTCAGTTTTGACTTTATAAACCTTAAAAGATGTTTCTGGTTCATGCATGCAGAATGATGAACATGCGTATCAACTTTCCTGACATTATAAAAGTCACGGTGTGGAGCACTTTTCTGAGCAAGAAACTCTCTATCCGCATTAAGCATCAAATGAAGGTTGAATTTCTGAGACAATGTGATAAGCATAAATCCAGAAGTCTAATTATTATCAAGAAAAATAGCTTCTCAATAAATTGAGATGGTCAATGAAAGATGTATTTACTTGTTCTAGGAGATTCAACCGATGATGACATAGAGTTCTGATATTTCCAATTGCAATAACTCGAAGTATGTGATGCAAATCAGTGAAAAACGTTGTCGCATCAGCAACAGGAAAAAGTTCTTCCTTAGCTAAGAAGAGAGGGAAAAAAAGCATACATTAACATCCCAATAATGAAATAAAGGATTGAAACATAACAAGCAAGAAACTGAAGCTCAAAGCTTACAGTCTTTATTTGGATAGACATGGATTACCCCATCTTGCATCTCAAAATAATGCTGTGCAAAAAAACAAAGAATGGAAGGCATATATGATCAAAAAAAGGAAGTAAAGCATAATCCTGACTAGGTGTTTCACAAAATGCCTAAATGAAACATATACCCACATCAGATTTTCCCTCTGGTGTAAAGGAGAAAGGGTCAGGATTAGGCTTTGGTGTACTGGGGTCAGAAATAATTTCTTTCTCCCATGGTGCGATTGCTTCCTTGAATACATATCTTTTTCGCATTTCAAGACATTCTTGAAGAACTATATAGGAATCCACTTCATCTGGTGATGGCACCTCTGCTGACGCAAAATAAATTTGTTAAAACAAAGTCATTTGAAAATGGAGCATCGGAGTCCTAACAGAAACTTACATGCTTGCAATCTTAAAAGCAGTGAATAATTCAAAAAGGTACACTAGCATTCAAATTAACCAAGCAAAAACACAGACAACAACTTTAAGAGGGTAGACACGAACAGAAAAAATTTAAACATGTATCCATTAAAGAATGCACATCTATTCTGCATCATTCCCTCTAAATAATTTAAATATATACATATTTCATGATAAAACATAAGCAACTGCTTGCATTTTGTGCTCATTCATCTTGCACTTTTATAGAGAATAGCAGCAAAAGATCAGATTAGTGATATTAAAAATTCAAGAAGCAGGATAGGAGAAACCCTTTAAATATTTTACCAATTTCGCAAGCCAAAGCAAGGATAATTAACAGAAGTATGGATGAGAAGCAGTCAATACCCATAGGAGAAATTTTAAGTCGTGCAAAAGTTTCCTGTTCTGGTTCTTTCCTTAGAATATCAGCAGCAATAGGATCAGGCTGAACACCATGCAAGTCACCAGACACACTATGGGATCGAATCATGCTTGAAGCAGGTATAGGGACTTGGTCTCCATTTGCATTAATGTGTTGTGGTAAAACATCCTTTATATCCTAAAAATGCAAGCCACAAAATTAAGAATAGAAGGAAATCCTGTCAAAATGAAGAATGTGTGTGCATGTGGGTATGTAAATGAAAGACTGATGCTGCTAAACAAAATAAGAAATGCGCATTTCCAAGATCACAAACTCACAGCATTTCCATTAACATGCAGATATGTAGTGTCTAGTTTAGAATTGTCAGTCATGTTATCTTCATCATCTGATCCTTCCACGCTGTCAAAGGCACTAGCACTAGCACCAGGAGACTTTGGAGAAGTTGGTCTGATAAAGCTTCCAGGCCTCTTGATATGCCCAGAAGATTTCCCTGGAACAGCACAATACTGGATGTTTTCAGCAAACAGGATAACAGCTCCCCACCTCAAATGAAGAGGTGAAAAAACAAAAAAGAATGGAGTAAATAAAATTTCAATTGAATTCCAAGTCATTCCAAGTTGGCACTATTTGAATCCACAGCTGGTGGCCTTCTCTACATAAGGGGTAGAAGTGGGAGTAAGATTTTATTGGAAGGCACAAGGAAGAGCAGCCCAAGCAAACTGTTAAGAGGACACCAGTAATTAGCTAGATAATGAAGCCATTAACGACTCTGGACCATTTCCAATTTGTTCACCAAGACGAACTACTTTAATCCCAAGTTAAGTTTCCTTATTCATCTTCAACGCATATAAATGCCTTACCGAGGATAAGCTTTCAACCCTGTTACTACATAACAGATAAAAAATTTCTTGCACTTCACTTCTTATTCAAAATATATATTAATAAATATCATTCTCGTGTTGCTTGGTTTTATAATCCGCACATAATCTATTTTTTATCCCTCTTTTAACATCATTCCTTCCCTCTTAAAACAGAGAAATAAAAAAATCGCAATTTCAACAAATACAAATGATCTCCGCAAGCAACAATCATATCAAATACAAAACAGAATACAAGCATTTAAATAATTATATTATATTGATTATATTATACACATACCAGAGTTATTAAATTAAATTAAATTAGTCCTAAAAAATCATGACTGCAATGTTGAAAATTATTATAAGTAAAACTATCAGAGCAGTCAAATTCAAGCCGAGCTTTAAATATTCACTCCGGCGAGAAGTCCGAGAAGTTCATACCTTCAGGCAAAGTATGAAGCCTCGGCAATCCAGCCGGAATCCCTTCGACATAAACCACCTGACCATTACGTTTCTCCTCTCCATCAATTCCACCACCGTATATCGCCGTCACGTCCGGTAACGAAGCCGAGCCACGCTTGTTATAGTAACCGCTACTTCCCTTCCTCCGTCCGTGACTCCGGCGCTTCTTCAAATGCTGCGGCGACGATCCTCCTCCTCCTCCGCCGCCGCCGTCGGAGTTGTCGTCTCTTTCTCGTTCTCTCTCTACCGTCTTGGCGAACTCGAGAAGTTGATTTAGGGTTTTGCGGTGCATATAATAAGCGGATACAGCCACAAATGATGCTCCTACTAGAGCCGCCATCGCTAGATGCAGCGAGTACGCTTCCATTACTTTCTCTTTCTAAAAAACTGTTTCTCTCTCTAAAATAATCTGTTCAGGTGGATTTTTGAAGGATTGTAGTGAGCTGTGTTGATAGTGAGCTGAAAGGACACAGAGACAGGGAGAGAGCTAAGTGAATAGAGAGGAGGTTGTGTTTTGTTTCGAGCTAAACGCGGCTTGTTTTGGGTATTTATAGGCGAAACTGAGAAGAGGACATATTCATTTTCTCTCTCCCTCTTTTCCTCTCTCTATCAGAATGTTTTTAAGAGTTCAAATCAGTCACCCGTATATATAAATATGTGAATCTGCTCACTGAACTTTAACATCAATCAATATTACCCCCAATCAGGCTTATTCTATTAGAGAGAACTTATTTAGCCCCGCGGCTTGTTAGTTTGGGTTAGTCTGAATTTTTAAAATATTTTTTATTTAAAAATATATTGAAATAATATTTTTATTTATTTTTTAAAATTTATTTTTTATATTATCACATCAAAACGATCTAAAAATATCAAAAAATTTTAATTTAAAACAACAACAAAAATATTTAAAAATATTTTTATAACACAAAAACAAATCCCTAAAAGTTGTTTAATGTTTATGTAGGTGATAAAAAAAACATTTAACAAAAGGTTTCCAAATCTAAAAGTAGAAAATTTCTTAGTACCTGAAGTATAAAAAATTAAAGTTTATATCTATGATAAATCTAATGTGAAACGTTATTTATTTTTTTTATTATTATTAATGTGGGTGTTCGGGTCAGCTTGCGTGTACCTCGACTAATCTCACGGGCTCTGAAATTAACGACTATATAAATTTTTTATTTAAATAACGTTATTTATTCTTTTATCTGGATAGCGTGTGAGTCACATTTAATTTTTACTTTTTGAAAGTTCAAAACCATTTTATATTAATAAGAAAATAATATATATATATATATATATATATATATATATGACATTTATTTAGGTCATTTCCGTTAATCCACGAGCCTTTTCTTTTCTTTTTAAAGCAGTGTTGATAATATTATTATGTTTCTTTCTTTTTTTATGATATTTATCATTTTTTTTATTTTAATTTTTTAGAATTAAATTCATGACTACCTCTCCAAATAGTAATTACTATTTATTTAATAGCGATTTATGCATGGCTTTCATTATTCAGTTACTATTATGTTAATATTACTAATAGTAATTATTATTATTTGATGTTGTTATCATATTACACACTTGTAATTAGTTTTTTTTTAAGGATCCACACTTGAAAAATTTAAGAAAATATTTTATTAAAAAGATACATTTATAAAATTTATGTAATGAAATATGGTTTTATTGACATGTTTATGCTTAATTATATATTTCAATAAAATAAAATAATTCCCAAGATATAAGTTTTTAAAAATAAACTTTGCAGGGTTGCATGGACTCCACAGCTAATTTCTCTCACAATTAAATGCTTGTGATCAACATGTGGTTCAAGAAAACTCAAAGAACTTTCGCAATTTGGAAGAAGAACAACCTCTCAATATATATAATGGTGATAGGGTAGGGTTTTTATGCTAGAAAGTAATGCTAAGGGTCTGATGGAGGGTAAAATTGATCAAAATATCATTCTTTAGAGGTCATATTGTGTAATTCCGAACTTTAAAAATACAACTGAAATTATGTATAATTGGAGGGCTGGTTTCAATTTCTTCTTTTCCCCTGGAAGAGCACTTTTTAGGTTTACTTTTCAATGATGGCTAAAAAAAATTGTGAAATCGCGGCTTTTGTGCAATTAATGATTGTTTATTGAGGGGTTTTTAATTTAATTAATTAATAGGATTAGGGTAATGGCCTTATGGGAAGTGGAACCGTGGAACCCTTTGTCGGGTTATGGTGGAGGGGGCCAAGAAAGGGGTCCGTGTAAATAAAGGTGTGGATTGTGAGTCATTTTCGTTATCCATAAATTGGGTTCCATATCAAATATGCCAAGGAGATGCAACACATGTTAAAGGAGGTGCTTTTTGTCTTGTAACGTTTTAAAGCAGGTGTTCAGGATTAAGATTTTAACCATTTTCTCTCTTCTTTAATTAAGATTTGAGTGCTTCTTAAACAAATTGTTCTTATGTAATTATTGCTCCAACTTTTACACTTTCACTTTAGTAAATGTAACTAGATTATTGACTTGCATAGTAGCTTCGATTCAAGGGTAATTATAAATACCTTGATTTAGTTTTGTTTTAACTTTTTTTTTTTAGATTAACGTGTATGTCCGGGTCAGCTTGCGTGTATATCAACTAATCTTACAAGCCCTGAAATAAACAACCATGTAAATCTCCAGTGACCTTAAGGTTTGTTGGACTCGAACTGGTGATCTTTAGAGAGCAAATCTAAAACCTGATCGACTAACCCTGAATTTTATTTTAACTTTATCTAAGAGGGAGACTATTTCGCGTTTTTAGAAATTTTTAAGAAAATATATAAAATTAATGTTTTTTTTAGTATTTTTTAATATTCTAATATAAAAAAATATTTTAAATATACATCACAATAACAAATATACTTTAAATAAAGATGAATATGAAAATAATTGTGTTTATATAGAAGTGAGGGTGAAATGGAT
>Ga0307518_10002932_pt1 | contig 12382 bp, 9 predicted proteins | sample 25_EM_MG_FD_203889 | JGI IMG/M metagenome (GOLD analysis project Ga0307518, IMG submission 203889) | Populus trichocarpa ectomycorrhiza microbial communities from riparian zone in the Pacific Northwest, United States - 25_EM | ecosystem: Host-associated > Plants > Roots > Unclassified | place... | reverse complement strand
AACAATGTACACAAGGTACTTATATTCGTTCAAACATTATCCTAACTAATGGAGGTATATTGTTATATGCAAGGTACTCTTATCCATTCCAATAATATCATCACAAGTTTGATATATATCAATGTACATAAGGTACTCATATCCATGTCAATTATATCATAACTAGTTGATACATATCAATATATGCAATGTACTCATATTCATTCCAATATTTATCGAAGCAATAAAATAATAAATTCTGAAATTTATTAATAAGTTTACACAAATTAAAAAGATAAGGTGCGATGCACCTACCTGGAGTATATGCACGTGCTGTCACTCCATGCAATTGTCCAGTCCCCACAGCCCCTCTTGTACCACCAGGGATTCAGTTTTTATCAACAATACAACCAACATCACAAATTCATTTAATTCTCATTCAACTAGTATTCTCAAACCAATCACAAGGAATTTCCTTAGAATCTCATATTCTTACCCACTTTCATGTTCATATTCATTCTTGTAATTTTGTTATTAAAATCATCACTCAACAACAATTCTAAGCAAAGATTAAAAATTATCTAATTTTGATCGATTTAATTTAACCAACCCAGAACATTATCTAGTGTTTTAATCATAACTAAAGTTGTAAAACTCAGTTTTGGGTGTGATTTGTCTTTATGAAAGGTTAAAACATAGAAATACAACTTTCATAAAGAAATCAACTCCAAATTATTTTATTTTAAGGCTTAGAATTAACAATCAATATAGTCCCTCCTTTAGCTAAAATTTTGGACACTAAGGATTTTCATCCCTTGAAAACCCTTTTCAACTTCCAACTTATTTTCATGCATAAACAACATTATCCAAGGTCATTTGGCATCATTAAATCACAAATTTAAACCAATTCTAAAACAAAACATTCAAACAATTTCCCTACCTCTACAATATAGCAAGGTTCGTCCAAAATTGAAAAACTCATCCCTTTGGAATTTCACCTAAATTTTCTTTACACACACTGCATACGTTACCATCCTTGTTTAGCATTATTAATATAACAAAACAATGAACCATTCATTTTCTTTCACTTTCTCCTCGGGCAATTAAACATATACGACAAACCTTAACAATTAATATTCTTACATCATAATCACAACAACAATTTCACACTACTAGTTGAGATCCATGATAATCTTCATTAACTAATCAATTTGCCAAAAATATACTTATGACCAGCCTTAAATATGTTTTATTTTCCAAATTTTTTTCATTTCAATTTCTTCATGGTTCCACCTCATTCATATCCACACAACTAACAAGTTAGCCTTTTATTCAATTAACAGGTTTATATAGCAATGTTCCTTCCTATTTTTACACCATAATCATTCTTCCTTTATATAAAGAATACACAATTAATCTATAATAATATTAATAGCAAGAACATATTTTACCACTACATCTTCCATAAACTCTAACACCTATACAATTCTAATTTCATCAAAACATGTATTTAATCAAGTTTTCTAGATTTTGCCAAAACTAGCAATAGATTTAAAAAGCAATAAGTCATCCACCTTAGATTTTATTTTGAACCCAACGGTCAACATATAGAGCTTAAAGTCTTACACAATATATCTTAAAATCGGAATGATCCAACAATTAAATCTCTCTAGATTGGAATAAAATCGAGGTAACCTGAATATTGATGAGTTACTGTTCAACATGAACACCACCTTACCCGAGAGTGTGTTTTCGATCTCCACCGTCCAGAATGAAGAAAACATCTCAGCGCACCACATATACAAACATAGACATGATCCAACGGTGGAAAAGAGAGGAATCAATCGGCGATCAAAACTGCCCTGCAAGTGTATTTCCTTTTGTTTTTCAAGAAATTTCCGATGATGATTTCTATCAAACGGATTGTGTTCTTTCAAATCCCTCTGGCAGTTAGTATAGGTGTGTGAGAAGAAAAATATATCCAAATATTAGCACGATCCAATGGTGGTTGCTAGAGATATGTCCATCAGAGCATTATTGCCTTCTTTGGGTTGAGTCTTTCAAATTCTGCACTTCTCTCTCTAGCTGAATTTTCTCTATCGTCTCTCACTTTTCTTTTAGACTGGTTGGACTCTTTGTTGTTTCAAAGGCATATTTTCCATTAATTACAATATTGTCCCTCATTTATGCCTTTATGTATTTTTTTTAATTTTTCACATAAACTATCTGGTTTGTTTATGCTTAAATCATGATTCCTTACTGAACTCCGATTGAGATAAGATCCTTAAACAAGGTAGGAAAACATATTAATAGACTTCATGCAAAATTTCATCTCGATCCGATGATTGGATTGAGAGCTTCACTTTTCGTTAACAATCCAAATTTTCTTGTTCAATATTCACATAAAATTATATCAATTATCCTTTTAAACCTTTAAGGTCATTTTATTATTTTGGAATATATTCATTTGAAAATTTCCACATTTATTTATTTATCGGGCTTATTACCATTTCAAAGTAACGTCACTGATTTTTAATCAGGGCTTGCACCTTCAGTCCTGCTCTTTTCATTGCACTATCATTTATTATAATTTATTCTTTATTACCTCACTTATTTCTTAGAAATATTTTATCGTTTTTCTCATTATTTTATCCATCAAAACGCGTTATTAGTTTCTCTGTTGTTATGAATTCTAAACCAAAATTCATTTTATGGAGGTCATCACCTCCATTATATATCATTATTTGTCTATTATTTCTTATCTCAGTTTCCATCACTCATCGAGATCTTATCACTTTCAGTCTTACGTTTACATGGGAGTTTACGTATCCAAATATTTAAATTATAAACTTCCAATGTTTCATAAGTTGTGTGCATGATAACCTGCCACATGTGTGGGGTTATGGCTAAGGTTGTCGCACGTATGCGGCGTCGCGATGAATATTCCACTCTCAGGTTTGTATCTAGCAAATATGAAATATAGGGAGACAAGGAATTCTTGTCTTTTATTTGTGAAAAGCAGGAATGAGAGTCGCCACCTAGTATTTTGGTCACTAGGAACCCTAACTGGTCTTAGAGATCGGATACGAGGATTGGTTGCGTAAAATGAAGGTATTAGCACCCCAAATACGTCCTACCTAAGGTGAGCTGCATTGTTTAATTGTCTGATAAAAAACTAAGGTCTTGTCGTGTTTTTTAACTGTTGGTCTATCTAAAGCTTAAGAAAAGTCTTTCTCCGTAAGAAGATTCTTATCTTATCGGGTAAAAGTCTATCCGTTCTAATATCTATATAAAAGAAACTACCTTTTCAAAATCAAGAATACGTTTTACGTATAAATTCATAATCTCATATACTAAAAGAAAATAAAATATTTTTTTGGAATTTTTGAAATATTTGTCTAGTTCTCATGGCTCTAATACATTTGTTATTAAAGCCAAAATGCATGCTAAAACATATTTTTGAATTTTTATGTTTTCTGTATAAAAAATGATATGATTTTTTTTTCTTTGAGAGACTTGACAGTGTACATGAAAACAAAAAAAAAATTTATAAATTTTTTCGCAATGTTTTGACGAAAATCGGATATTTTAATACCAGATTTGTATCTTTATGGTATAAAAATACATACCAATATTAAGCAAAATTGATAAAAACAAAATGTGGGAAAATCACAATTTTTTGAAAGGATTTTTAAAAATTTTTGAATTTGTTTTAATATATAATATTAAATATTATAATATATATTACATAATATCATAAAATATGTGGGCTAGGCCGGACTCAGCCCAAAAGGGCTGGGCCGATCTCGGCCCAACAGTCCTTTCTGCTTCTTTGGTTTGGGCCTGTCCCAGCCCAGACATCAGGGCTAGACTAGAACTGTCCCGACCCAGAAAAGGAAGGGGAGGAATTATTTTCCCCTTCTTGTCCTCCTGTATGCAGAAGGATATTCTTTTTGCATGTAGGAGGAGATGAAGATGAAGGAGACGCCGGAGGGGAAAGAAAAGTTACTTGGCGTGGAGGAGGAGGTGCCCTTGCTGGTCTGGCTGAGGACGCCGGCTTCGCTGATGATGCTGCTGTGGCAGCTGGTGGTAGAGAAAGATAGAGAAGGAGAGTGAAGATGGCAGACCTTTAGGGAGGCTGGTTTTTTTGCTGTCTTTGGACCCAAATTTCTCTGCCTCTGGAGCATGAAAATCAAACCTATTTATAGGCGGTGGAAGAGGGACACTTTGTCTTTTCTAGTGCAAAATATTGGCCTTGGTTTGACCCGGAAGCATCCCAACCATTGGTTCAAAGTAGCAATGATGAACTGTCAGTTTTGTGGAGGAAATGGCCGGTTGTGTTGACCACTGTGGGGCGGTGCCACCGCCTCTGAAGCCTTGATAAGCCTGAACGGTTTATTCTAGCGTGTAGTCAGGTGTCAGGGGATCGTTTTCGTGCAAGTTTCATCTAATTTGGGGAAGAAACGAGGCGTCAAATGCCTTGGGAAGGAGGCCCCTCGGGCAGCCTCTCTGGAGAAGATGATGAATAATATTTTTCTCCCAATTACTCTTTAGTCATTTAATTTGTGATTTATCTCTAATTACACTCCTGATTGATCTCAAACTTTCAATTTTGTTCAATTTCACCCCTGATGAACTTCAATTCAAACCCCGGATTTCAGCGCCTTTTCAACTTTGGTCCTTGGTTTTGAATTTATTTAATCAAGTCCCCAATTGGTCATTAAACTTCAATATTTATGCAATTAAGCCCCTGATTTGACCAAATCAACTCTTCAAAATTGTAATTGACCCCTGAACTTTAATTTCTTCTAATTAAAGCCCAAATTGACTTAAAAAATCATTTTTTATTGAAATCAAACCCTTTATAAATTCAATTAAACCTCCAATAAAATTTAATTGAGTCCATAAACATCTGATTTTAGACATTTCTTCCTCAAATTAAATTTTTCTTTGTCAACAGGGCTCTCATCAGCCAACGATATACCGTCAAATTTCAATCTTTGAAAAATAACCTCATTGACCAATTTCTAGCCATTTTCTAGGTGCTCCAACATCCTCTTCTCACTGTTATTATTTTTTTTGGATTTTTTTGTTTTTATTCAGAATATATTTTTTTAATTTTTGGAAGAGGAAAAATGAATTTAGGGAATAACCCAAAAATGGGTTATGACAGTTGCCTCCCTCTTTACAATGCTTACGATAGAAAGTCTCGTAAGAGATTTTAGATGGTAAGCTTTGTAAAGAAGAAAAAGGAAAAGATAACGGACTCACCATATGATGAATTGTTTTTAAAGCATTTAAGAGCTAGAAAGTGCACTCGAATGGTTGAAAGGTTTTTTTTTTTTGTGAAATTCAAAGATTTTTGAAATGGTCAAATTGTAATGGGTGACCAACCCGAGTTGAAAAACATGGAGAATGGTCTCATTGTAATGGGTGACCTACCCCAATAGAAAAAAAAGAGAGAGTGGTTTCATTGTAATGGGCGACCTACCCGGTGGAAGAATGGTCTCATTGTAATGGGTGACCTACCCAGGTAAAAATAAAATGTGAAGAACGGTCTTATTGTAATTGGTGACCTACCCAAGTGGAAAAGGGGAAGAATGATCTCATTGTAATGGGTGACCTACCCGGTGGAAGAATGGTCTCATTGTAATGGGTGACCTACCCAGGTAAAAATAAAATGTGAAGAACGGTCTTATTGTAATGGGTGACCTACCCAAGTGGAAAAGGGGAAGAATGATCTCATTGTAATGGGTGACCTACCCAGGTAAAAATAAAATGCGGAGAACAATCTCATTGTAATGGGTGACCTACCTAGAAAAACGATGGTCTCATTGTAATGGGTGACCTACCCCAGTGGAGAAAGGAAAGAATGGTCTCATTATAATGGGTGACCTACCCAGGTGAAAATAAAATGCGGATAACGACCTCATTGTAATGGGTGACCTACCTAGAAAAATGATGGTCTCATTATAATTGGTGACCTAACCAGATGGAAAAAGGGAAGAATGGTCTCATTGTAATGAGTGACCTACCCTGGTGGAAATAAAATGCGGAGAACGGTCTCATTGTAATGGGTGACCTACCCAGAAAAATGATGGTCTCATTATAATGGGAGACCTACCTAGGTGGAAGAATGGTCTCATTGTAATGGGTGATCTACCAGGTGGAAAAAGTTTGAAAAGTTTTGAAGGGACAACATGATAGGGCTCGAAGGGAGATACAAGGGCTCAAAGACGCACTTGAAAGGAGACAGGGTTAGGAAACGCGTTATTTGAAAGATAAGGGCTCAAACGCACTTGAAAGTAGGTAGGTTTAGAAAACACACTAGCTAAAGGATGAGGGCTCAAAGGCGCACTCCAAAACAGGTGAAGGCTTAAAGGTGTATTAAAAGGAGGTAGGGTTAGAAAACACACTACCCAAGAAGTGATGGTGAAACACTGATCTGTCAATGATGAAAGCAATACATTATGATCAATATACATGTATACTTTACTTGAGAAATATAGGTCCCCTTTTCTCCTTAGAGTTTTCCTTTTCTCAAAAGTTTGAGTCTTGGTAGTAAACTTTGATGACCTTTTTGCTCTTACTTACTTTAGTCATATTTTGTGATTTTGACCTCTAGAAAAGGCTTGATATCCTCATACTTCTTTGTTGTGACCTTTATCTCAAAGGTCACCAGCTCTGCCCTACATTTTGTTTTCTTAGAAAGGAAATCATGGAGCTAGCCCTATCATATGTTTTTAGGTTGCCCCCCAGCTTGATCATGCCCCCAAGTGTTCAATTTGGGTTTTCTTTAGGGATGAGGCTATGTGACGAAAGATTTGGATTTTTACAAGGAGTTGTTTTCATGCAGGTTTTTTTTTGGAATTTCAAAGCTACACAGAAATAATTTTGACATCGGTTTAATGCAAACTCATTCTGAAAAAATTCAAGTGATTCCTATGGACGGGTTTTCATAAGTGATGAAAGAATCTTTGTTTTCCTTTTGGTGAAAATGCGCAGTGATGTTTTGTTGGTCAAAAAGGGTTCAAGATTCAATCCGAGGGTTTCAAAGAACTAGTCTTCAAAGCATTCATTTTATTAGCAAGAATAATAAAGCTTGTTTCGTGTGGGAAAGCATTGCCTACCGATCCAAATTGCTTGCTCTTGATCAGAAAGGGCTTGATTAGGCACGTAACATAGGCTTTGACTATTGGTTATGAAGAAAAGAATATTTGTAGGCCCAAAAATTATTTAAGGGATTTCAAGACTAAGGATCACTAGTGCTTGTTTCCTGACCTTTTGTTATTTGAATTTATCTCCAAAATGGTTTATCGTGCTCCCCAGTGTCGGGCTTGGGCTTTTCGTTTGTTTTTTTTCTTTCTTCACTTGGTTAAGCATCATCCTATCAGTTATTTTAGAAAATTCAAATCTTTTGGACCCTTTGGATTTTTTTCTTCATGCCCCCACAACTTTGTTTGGGCACCTTTGACCATTGAGAATTTTCTTTCATGCCCCCCAGTGTTGTTTAGGCACTTCTAATTATTGAGGATTTTTGTATATCTCTCGCACTTGCCCCCTAGTGTGGGGTGTGATCCTAGCCAAGGTTATTTTCTCAAAAAAAGTATGAGGCTCAAAAGGGAATTACAAAGGATATATTTTATCCTCGTGAATAGATTATCAAAGATGGCCCTTACTCTCTTCAAATGTATGCACTTAGGATTAGTAAGTCTTTCCTTCATGCGAATATGTAAAATGGTTCCTCACTGAAGCTCAGCTTTGAAGTTTTGGGTTGTCCTTCAGGTTTTGTAGGTGTTTGGTTACCTTTCTAAGGGATTACTTGAATTTTAAAAACTTTTTTATTTGGACAAACACCACCATGATTTCTGTCTTGTACTAAAACTTTGAATTCCCAAAAATCTTTGTGAACATGTGAGATCATGCATGGTTTTGGAAACACAACGAAGAATTCTTTGTGTAATGGTTTCGTGAGTAAAGAGTGTGCTTATGTAGGTATGAAACAATCAAAAAAATAGAGGCACATCATGAACACAAGAAAACACATGATTTTTTTAACAAGAAGGGCTCATTTGACAAAGAAAATCTTGTGGCGTTATGAGCCAAAACACCAACAAAACTGAAACAAGTTAAAATAGACATGATCATATAAAAGACAATAATATGGCAGGCTTTAGCCTCCTATTTTGGTAAATATCCTATTAGGTTAGCCTCCCCACAATAGTTCTTGATGGGGCAAAAAACTGGGGTTGAAATTCGAGTCCTTCAAAATTTATGCTGCCTTTTCCGCACCCTATCTAGACCATCAGTGCTTTTAGATTTCCCAGACATTCTATCACTAGTGCATTTCTGATCTACCACTTCAAGCATGATTAGGTAAAAGGTTCGTGTTCACATTAGGAGTATCTTCCAATGCTATGCACTCTGCCTTAATTAATTGCAGAAGCTTTCTCTTAAAGACATTACAAGTATGGATGTTATGTCCGGTAACACCAGCATGGTATTCGCAAGGGAGCTCTAGCTTGTACCAGCTAGGGTAAGGTGGTTGTAAAGGTGTCAAAGGTTCGGGAGCTACATGTCTGATGCTTAATAGCTTCTGGTACATCTCATTCAGGGGCAGTGGTAATGGAGGTAGTTGTTTTTAGACCCTTTGGTAATTTCCAATTTGGCTTTTAACTTGAAAGTTTTAGAGCTCAGGTTTTTTTATGTTGGCAATTTAGGATAGAGTGTGGTAGTTTTGGGATGAATTTTTCCTACCTATTATAGCCATCTTCAACATGGTTGACCTCCTTTCTTTCGAAGCCTCTTTTCTCAGCAGGTATAGAAATTATACCATTCTTGATGTCTTGCTCTATGCGTTCACACACTACCACAACGTCCGTGAATTGCTGGGCCGAACTACCCATCACATGCTCATAATATGACACCTTGAGTGTGTCGGCAAATAAAGTGACCATCTCTTTATCCAGAAGTGGAGGATGTACTTGAGCAACTAATTCTCGCCATCTTTAAACGTATTCCCTTATGCTTTCTCTATCCTTTTTCTCTAGATTGGACAAGCTGGTTTTGTTGGGAACAATGTCCATGTTATACTTGTACTGCTTGATAAAAGCATCTACCGGATCTTTCCATCACCGGATCTTTGTGTTGTTCAATCTCATGTACCAACTCAACGTTGCCCCACTTAAGCTATCCTGAAAAAAGTGCATCAGTAGTTTTTCATCATGTATTACTTCTGTCATTTTATTGCAGTAGGACTTGAGATGAGTCATGGGGCATCGTGTTCCATTATATTTAATGAACTCAAGAACACGAAACTTCTTCAGGACAACCACATTTGGGACCAGACACATCTTTGCTGCCCGTACTGGATCATATAAGTCTACCCCTTCAATGAATCTGATTCTGGCTTCCAACGCCTCCATCTTATCTTGATCAATGCTATCAGATGACTTAGCCTTGTGGGATTCATTGGCAAATGCATCCATGACTGTCGGGGCTGGTGCAGGTGTTGCTGACTGCACAAATGCTGGATTATGTTGAGGCCACTCATTCTTTCTTCGGGCTGAGCTGTTGTTAGAGTCTGATTAAAGGTGACCGTCGTTTAGAAGGACCTTCACTAGAGGTATTTCTTAGTGTTTGCTCGAGTAAGCTAGTGAGGTGAGTCACGATTGCCTTCAGAGACTCCAACTCTTCTTGAAAATAGGCATCACGGTGAGCGCGCTCTTCATCTTCCATGTTTCTCGCTCGCAGTCGGGTGTTGTAGATTTTTAGGGGACCTATATTTCAACCTGATGCATGTATGTATGTTATTTACAATGAATGGATGTGTGTGTACAAATGCAAATGTATGTACATGTACATTGGGTAGCTGATACTCTACGGATAGGTTCTAGGCCATTACGTGATGGATAGACTTTCTACATGGTCTCAAAATGGTCTCATATCTGCTCAGTGACGGTCTTTGTAAAGACTGTGTGGGGGCATTACAAGAAATAGTTAAGGCACATATGCCCACTATTACCAAGCAGGCACTCAGATATGAGTTGGGTGTTTCACGCATCTGAATCCTGACCAATAGTCATAGGGCAGATCATTAATCCCCCACCTAACTTATAAGCTTGTGTGTACTTCCCAAAAATTAAAGCGTGATGAATGAGGTAATTATATACAATGCATGAACAAATATGTACAAAATTCAAAGCAAATAAGAAAATAACAAAAGGAAATGCATATTAACAATACACCCAAAACCAAACAAAAAAAATCAGACAAAAACAATGCTTAGTCCACAAGGTCCCCAATGGAGTCGTCATTCTATCGCACGTGTGCGGCGTCGCGACGAATATTCCACTCTCAGGTATGCATCTGGCAAATATGAAATATGGAAAGACAAGGAATTCTTGTTTTTTATTTGTGAAAAGCGAACATGGGAGTTGTCATCTAGTATTTTGGTCACTAGGAACCCTAACTGGTCTCAGAGATCGGATATAGGGATTTGTTGCGTAAAAGGAAAGGAAGGTATTAGCACCCCACATACGCCCTGCTAAGGTAAGTTGCATTGTTTAATTGTCTGATAAAAAACTAAGGTCTTGTCGTGTTTTCTAATTGTTGGTCTATCTAAAGTTTAAGAAAAGTCTTTCTCTGTAAGAAGATCCTTATCTTATCGGGTAAAAGTCTATCCGTTCTAATGTCTATATAAAAGAAACTATCTTTTCAAAATCAAGAATATGTTTTACGTATAAATTCATAATCCCAGATACTAAAAGAAAACAAAATATTTTTTTTGAAATATTGGCCTAGTTCTCATGGCTCCAATAAACTTGTTATTAAAGCCAAAATGCATGCTAAAATATATTTTTGATTTTTTGTGTTTTCTGTATAAAAATTATATGAATTTTTTATCTTTGAGAGACTTGGTCGTATGCATGAAAACAAAATATTTTTTTGTTTTATAATTTTTTTTGCAATGTTTTGACGAAAACCGAGTATTTTAATACCAGATTTGTATCTTCATGATATAAAAATACAAACCAATATTAGGCAAAATTGATAAAAACAAATATGTGGGAAAATCAAAATATTTTGAAAGGATTTTTCAGAATTTTTGAATTTTTTTAATATATAATATTAAATATTATAATAAATAAATACATAATATCATAAAATATATGGGTTGGGCCGATCTCGGCCCAACAATCCTCTCTGCTTCTTTGGTCTAGGCCTGAACCGGCCCAGACATCAGGGCTAGGCCAAAACCGGCCCGGCCCAGAAAAGGAAGGGGGGAATTATTTTCCCCCCTCCGTCCTCCTGCATGCAGAACAATATATTCGTTTTGCATAGGAGGAGATGAAGACGAAGGAGACGCTGAAGGGGAAAGAAAAGTTACTTGGCGTGGAGGAGGAGGTGCCCTTGCTGGTCTGGCTAAGGACGCCGGCTTCGCTGACGGTGCTGTGGTGGCGGCCGGTGGCAAAGAGAGAGAGAAGGAGAGTAATGATGGCAGATTGTTAGGGAGGATGGTTTTTTGGCTGTCTTTGGACCCAGATTTCTCTGCCTCTGGAGCATGAAAATCAAACCTATTTATAGGCGGTGGAAGAGGGACACTTTGTCTCTTCTGGTGCAAAATATTGGCCCTTGGTTCGACCCGGAAGCATGATGAACTGTCAGTTTTGTGAAGGAAAATGGTTGGTCGGGTTGGCCACTTTGGGGCGGTGCCATCGCCTCTGAAGTCTCGATAAGTCCGAACGGTTTATACTAGCGTGCAATAAGGTGTCAGGGGATCGTTTTCGTGTAAGTTTCATCTAATTTTGGGAAGAAACGAGGATTCAGATGTCTTAGGAAGGAGGCCCCTCGGGCAGCCTCTCTGAAGAAGAAGAAGATGAACAATATTTTTCTGCCAATTACTCTTTAGTCCTTTAATTTGTGATTTATATCTCTAATTACATCCCTGAGTGGTCTCAAACTTTCAATTTTGTTCAATTTCACCCCTGATGAACTTCAATTCAAACCCCAAATTTTAGTGTCTTTTCCAGTTTGGTCCTTGACTTTGAATTTATTTAATCAAGTCCCCAATTGGCCATTAAACCCTTGATTTGATCAAATCAACTCTAAAAAATTGTAATTGACCCCTGAACTTTAATTTCTTCTAATTAAAGTCCAAATTGACTTAAAAAATCAATTTTCTTGAAATCAAACCCTCTATAAATTCAATTAAACCTTCAATAAATTTAATTGAATCCATCTACATCTAATTTTGGACATTTCTTCCTCAAATTGAATTTTTCTTTGTCAACAGGGCTCTCATCAGTTAATGATATACTCTCAAATTTCAATCTTTGAATTTTTTAACCTCCTCAACCATTTTCTAGCCATTTTCTGGGCGCTCCGACATCCTCTTCTCACT
>Ga0307518_10002931_pt1 | contig 12382 bp, 18 predicted proteins | sample 25_EM_MG_FD_203889 | JGI IMG/M metagenome (GOLD analysis project Ga0307518, IMG submission 203889) | Populus trichocarpa ectomycorrhiza microbial communities from riparian zone in the Pacific Northwest, United States - 25_EM | ecosystem: Host-associated > Plants > Roots > Unclassified | place... | reverse complement strand
ACCAGCATTCAACTTTGCTTTCTGGAGCCGACTCCACTCCTCAGCAAACCACTCCACTAGTACTTTCCTTTCTTGTAGCAAACAGATCTCTTCCTCCTCACAACGCCTCAGCTCCAGAAGAGATTTAGGCCTAGTTTGGATGCCAAATGAAACAAGTTCGAAATTTGAAGTTTGGAATTCAACAGTCACAGGACTCCACCACGTGACAAGATAGTGGCTATGCATTGAGCTGGCATCAAGCGTTGAAGTTCACCATCATGTCAAGCTCTGAACACTCTGATCGCTCCCTACGCTCCAAGGGAATCGTGGAGCATACCCAACTGGTTTCATCAGCAAAGCCAAGGAAGGCCAGAGCAAACTGGACAGATGCCGAAGAGCGTGCATTTGTTCTTTACCTGCAGCAGCACGCAGCCACAGCTGGAGATGGACTCAACTTCCCAAAGAGAACCTTCACCAGTGTTGCACAGCACTTACAGGAAAAATTCCTGGAGCAGACAGGTGGGGAGAAGACCAGTACTGCATGCCATACAAAGTGGACAAAAGTACGTACTATCTCTTATCTATGCGTCATCTACTCATCAAATATCGCAGCTCAGGGATGAATACTTCGCGGTTCTGAACCTCAAGAGTGCATCTGGATTTTCCTGGAGCGACAGCAAAGGTGCTGGGAAGGAGAAATCAGATCCTGAATGGAAGGCATACGTCAAGGTAAGTGTTATTGTACCGCATGGAAATGACACTCATTCTAGCTATAATGTAGACGCACAAATGCGCGGCGCGTTTCAGAGACAAAGGTTTCCATATCTTCGACATCATGGAGGAGATGATGCCCTCAAAAAGCAAGGGCACACACGTTTTTCGTCCTGGCAGCAAACCCTCCAAGCAAGTGTCTTCCCCAGCAACAAGTATGCGTCCCCCTGCAACCCCAAGTACATCTTCAATGCCACCACCACCAATACTTCAGACACCTGCGCCGTTCCTGACCCCATTATCGACGCCACAGCCAACATTTCAGACACCCACCGCGTCCCGCCATGAAGCTTTGGCCTCCAGTCCTACCCCAACTGCAAAATCTACTACCGACATCTCTGCTCCACCTTCTACACCCTCTTCATTCCTCGCACCTTCAGACCGTGGCTCCAATTCCTCGTCAATTTTGACGAGTGTTAGCCGGGGCCCAGGGAAGCGCAAGGCTAGTGCAATTTCTGGTTCTGAATCTGTTGCAAGCGGTGCAGCTTCAGATACGTCTCGAAAGCGCATCCGTGGTCCCTCAGTTGCTGTTACAGCACAAATGGAGAGCGCTGAAGCGATGAAGAAGGTGTCACACACTATCGATGGAATCGCCAAGGCCTTCGCCTCCTCAGCGGGCATCACAATCACTACGACGGATGTCTGTGAACAAGCTATCGCCCTACTCAACAAACACGAAGACGATTTTTCAGAAGATGACTTCCTGGATCTTAGTTCGTATTTGAGCGAGAATAGAACGAAGGCTGTTGTCTTTGCTGGCGTGGCATCGAAGTTTCGCAAGACTTGGTTAGATAGGTGTCTTGCAGAAATAGCCACGAAGAAATCTGCTTGAGCACATCCGCGCATCATACATACGTTCTATATGTCACCCCCATGCAACACATCCATTGTACTGTACACTACTGTCTTGTACATTATGTGGGTAATGGAATCCCCCTTCGTATACACTCTGCCAAGTAGTCTCCCCACATAGCCTGTGCAAGTGCATCACGGCGCTCGTTTGCGCGCTCTGTCTCATCCCCGCCCTGCACAATGTTCTCCTCATGATCACTACCTGCAATCGGAATATCATCCCTCTCATCAAAGCGCATGGCCGTCCAATCAAAATCTGGATCGTTGAAAGCTTCAACATCGAAGTGGTTGATGAAATTGTGCAGTGCGCACAAAGCAGCGGGTACACGAGCTTGGATTTCCATGCTGTACTCCGGGGGGAAGTTGAGGATGCGCCATTGGCGTTTTAGTACCCCAAAAATATGTTCAATAATGTTGCGCAGCGCGGCATGTTGAAGGTTGAAGAGTTCACGTGCATTTCTTGGTCTACAGGAGTTAGATGAATGCAACCTTACTAAATATGCAACATACCCAGTGTGCCCTTCGCACCATTCCCTTAAATGATAGCGGACACCACGATATGGAACGAGAAGTGAATCGCACGATGGGAATCCGGCATCACCAAGGAGATACCTATCAGCAGGTACCTGGAGGCCATTTTGTACAGCATCCTTCCATAGCGCGCTGTCAGAAACCGACCCATCCCACCCACACAACGCATAGATGAAATCAAAACTGAAATCACAAGCGAAGAGGCAATTCTGTGAGAGATAGCCCTTACGGTTACGCATGAAAGGGTGGTCATCTGTTGATGTAAAGGCACGTATGTGGGAACCATCCAAAGCGCCGATGCATTTGTCAAAAAATTTGAAACGAGGGTCCTTGGTGATCTTGTCCGATATTGGTGTATGTGATGTGGGGAAGCGGACTTGAGTGTTGTAAAAATCGGGGGAGGAGAAGAAATGTACAAGCTTCTTGAAGTACCTGGTAACAAGGACCATGTGACGACTAAAAACAGTAGATGAGTAAAGGCAACGTACTTTGTGATTGTGTCCGTTGAACGCTGGAACCGTTCGGCAACGAGGCGTGAAGAGAGCCCAGTAACACAGGTGTACAAAAAGATTCCAAGTTGCTCCTCCACCGATATGCCCTTCTTTGATACCACGAAACTGTTCTCATGAAGGATACGTACAAGTGCCGAAAACGTTTCAATGGAGATGCCAAAATTAATCTTGATACGGTTGGGGTGTCCAGTAATGAGCTCTAGAACCCATGCTTCGCCCGAAAGGATGGATGTATGGTGAGGAATGCGTGTGGTAGGAGCAAAGATTTGATAGCAGAGTTGGGCGATCTGTGCCATGACCAGGGCTAGAAGAAAAAGTAAACGTCTACGATGGGTCACAACATCAGCTACGATAGCCTGAAGTTGCCCAGAATGAAGTTGTTGACTGTGGTTGTCCATGGAGCAAAGCAGATTGACGGTAGTACACAATAGCCTACGTGATAATCTGCCTGCATGCATAGCCACTATCTTGTCACGTGGTGGAGTCCCGTGACTGTTGAATTCCAAACTTCAAATTTCGAACTTGTTTCATTTGGCATCCAAACTAGGCCTAAGCATCTCGTATTGCAACTTCAGCACGGAGGACATGACTGATCGTGCTCTTACTAGGTACCAGGAAGGTCGCTTCATCGATGTAGCGCTCAGTGTCTTAGAAAAAAAGGGTATCATGTTGAAAGGCAGCAAAGTAAGACCTAGCTGTAAGACCTACAGAACTCTGCAACATTTCACCCATAATTACATTTGCTCGCAGGACTGTCGGACATCTGGTTTATCAACGATGTTATCGGTGACGGTACGTAATATTAAATATTTTATTGAGCGGGCTATAAGCTTATTAAGGCTCTCTATAGCTCCCCCGTTGCTCTCCCTCCTTGTTGCTACTCTGTCTCCCAATGCCCCGACAAACATCCCTCCGTTCTACTTCTCGCCAGGTCAAAATGACTGTAATGGGGCCGAACGGCCCAAGGACAACCATGGCGGGTCTTCTGTGCATCCAACAAGACCGGTTGGCCACTGAGCGGGAGCTCGACATGCAGGCACAAGGTATGTTCTTTTGTTATGTTCTCTGATTGCTCTTCTCATTTTCACGCCAATAGAGCAACATGCTGCAATTGTACCTGTAGAAGCGGCGTTGGAGGTGGGCATCGAGCCCACCTTCCATCATGACGCTGAGCACCCTTACCTCGACCACTCGGAACCGGCCCACAATGATAGCGAGTGGAGTAGTGAGGATAGTAGCTCAAGCCATGAAGATGACGAAGTTCAAGCTACTTCTGCATCATCAAGAGTATCGATAAACGTATATTCAGCGTACTCGCGGCTTCAACAAAAGACGCAGTACGTTGTACTATCCTCTAACTGTAATGTACACGTTACATGGTTCACTTTAGCACTTGCAGAGCACGTGGAGATCGCCGTAGACGTGACATATGATATGCAAGTATGCATTCTGCGTGGGATGCACAACTTCCTTCCCTTGTTGATGCTTATCTGCTTTGGAAACATCGCCCTGCCACTGCACCTGAGGAATCACAGGAACGGGTGGAGCATGTTTTCCATGTCACCCATGTAGGTGTGTTCGGTGCGTTTTGTTTCCCCGTCGCATACTACAAGCTAAACTAACCCATGGTAGACTCGGATCCAAGGTTTGCGGTTCTCCAGCGGGATAATGAACTTGCAAATATATCTCTCATTCAGAACGGCTTACTCGGATGCACTCCAATGTCGCCCGAGCTCGCAATCACATTCCAGTGCTTAGAACTGTACCATCAGTTGCGACGGCGCCAATCTTCATTCAGCATCCAGGCTTACACAAAAGTCCTCTGCGTATTGCATGGGGTAAGTTGACTCAAATCATATGTGATCGCTGCTGATTTGTATTGAGGTTACATATCGGCCTCACTTTCGTGATCAATTTTCAATGACGTTTGATGTGTATCTCGCAATCCTACGCGCCATCCAATGCCGCATCAACCAAGCACTTGGCCATGACAATCCCAACTGGCGCCTACAACATTATTGTCCTGCGTGCACATTCAAGGTATGTTTTCAACATTCCTACCATTCTATCTAACAATTGTATTAGCAACCTGGTGAACCCGTCCTCATTCCTTCAAGTCTCAAGGCTATGGATGGCAACAACTCTGCCAAGCAAATGAATCATGCAGGCCATGCAGACCGCCGCATATTCCCCAGTACGTACATGATTTCAAGAGCTGATGTAGACACGTTCAAAGACGATGTGCGCACGCGACCGGGTCAGCGTGGAAGTGCTGAGCACCATGACGGTGGGGGTTGTGCTGACACATGGCAGGCGGCCAGTGCAGTGGATGAAGATACTGTCAAGGTGTTCGAACAAACTGGCATCTTCCTCTCTGCCTGTAGACATGGCATCATATTGACGTGTGCAGAAATGCTGCGCAGTGGGGAGCTGTGCGTGTCCGAACGTAACACCAAATTCATTGTTACTGACTGTGTTTTCATAGCGCCAAGTATCCCTTAGCAACAGTCAACAAACTTATTAGCATGCACGGTAACGATCAGGCGATTGGAAGTGACATCGGGTGCAGTCTCTCTGCCACCTTAGCTGCGAGCTCAATTGCACAGACGGCAAGGGTTGCAAACGTGCAACTCGTCGTGAACGCATTCCATGGGCATGCGCACAACCATATGTGCCAGCTCCAATACCATCCTCTTTATCTTCCTGGGACAGGTCTCGAAGACTTTGAGACCTGTGAACGTGTTTTCTCCAGCTCAAACGCCACTGCTGCTCTCATCCGTCATGCTTCTTATTTTCATTATATCCAGTACCTCGACCTTCACTTCAGTCAATGGGATGCTGACAAGTATGCAGAGCTTAGTACGTTGCTTCTATTTCGCTTGGTCCGACAGTTAATTTGGTTCCAGGTTGCTTCCTCCTTAACAACTACAAGCAGGCTCTCAGGATCATCTCCACAAACATGGCAGAACTTGATGCATATTGTGCGCTGCATCCAAATGAAACCCTAGACTTCGGGTCATGGGCAGCAGAAGAACTTGCTTATCTGAAGGCGGTCAAATTTGAACCAAAGCAAGATGTGCTAAGAGTGACATACGTGGAGGAATTAGAGAAGCTTGCTAAACTTGAGTATGATATTGTGAAATCTGCTGTGGTGATACCACTGATACATTTCACAGAAATGCTCTCCAATCGTCTCGAGACGATAATTTCCTCTCCTACAATCAATTGTCATTTACACCAGGCTCAGGTCTCAGTCACATGGCCTCTACAGCTACGAAACGAAGTCATGCAGCGCGACGTGCAGCTGAGCGCCGGGTTAGAAGCCAACAGGACAGAGTCGAAGACCTAGAGGAACAGCTTGGCATTGAGCCAACAGATCGTTGGACCGTGGATCGGCATGAATATGCGGAAATGCTTGAATACAGTCGACACCGTCAATTTATTCGTGCAGTAGAAGAACTCGAAAACTTGGTTGTCCAGCGTCTCTTTGAACTTTCCAAGGCAAATTTAGCATCTACAGGTGAGGTTGTCTCATATTGTGCAATAAGGTGCTAATACTCGGTAGGTTACAAGCTCTGTAAGCAAATTTCTAAAGCTATTGTTCGACGGTCTGCGGCTGTGCGAAATGCCCTTGAAAGGTACAACAAACTTGCCATCAAACAAAGCCCTCCACGACCCGTGTTGCAGTACAGTGAAGTGTTATCCTATGCAACATTGGGTGATTTTGATCTACTTAAACACTCTCGGCACGATGTTCTAGCTAGGCCATGGTCAAATACCATGCACCGCCAGATGGCGGTCAAATACTTCAAGTTGCTCAGAGCACATGAAGAAATAAACCGGCTTAATGTTGAGGTTAGGCGGCTACAAGCTTGGGTAGACAACGAGACCACGGAAATCAAGCAGATCGCGGCAGAACTTTCTGCACAGAACCCCCTGCTTAGTGCAGAACTTCAGGTCTTATTCCATCATCAACAACGCGTCAATATTCAACATCAACTGCGGCTACAACGTATATACGACCTCGGAGGATATTCAGGAGTGCGGCCAATTGTAGAACATGACAGGGGAGGGGAGGACGAGGACGAGGAGCCTGAGGGCGACGAAGCACTTAGATTAGATGCCTGCATGAATGTAATGTTGCGCTAATCAGTTGGTTGTAATCCATAGTCTCACTCCAATCCAGACGTGATATATGAGATCACACAATCTTTTCGAACAGTCCTAGCTACGTAGTACTGGTAGATACAACTGTGGCACCTGTGTTTGTTCCATTTACCATTGAATCCTTGGAGCAGACGCACGATATGTCCGTTGCAAAAAAATATATTGCTGGCCTAGTGTACAGGGCTGGTAGATACTGAAAGACAAGAATCAACGGTCGGAAAGATACCTGGGGCGAGTATCAGCAATACACACATCACGCTCTGGTTCTTCAACCGTGCCATGGGAGATGAATATCGGTAGTAACTAGTACATGGAAGTAAAGACATATGTGGATACTTTGGTTCGTATATATGTCTTGGGCAGTCAGTGAAGACTCTATCTGAGTCAAGAGACAGACTGTATCATATTATATACCTACTACGAGATTGATCACCTATGATAGGAGCGACACTGATCTAATAGCTAGTGAGCATGTGAATACTGGTGTCACAACGTAGGCTGGTGTCCACCCCATTGTAAGACGCCGAATAGTGGGTAAGAGAATTTTCCCTCCTACCAGCTGTCCTACAGGGTGTTCCGACTTGTGTATTGTGTATAACTAGACTAGTTGGTCGCTACACAATATTATCACCGTCTCGGACGTCAAAAAAACATTAGTCACTGGCCTCAATTCATGTACGCTGTCACAGACAACTTGACACTTCGACTCTTAGTCGCACCTACAACGTCATTCTACCGCTGCAGTGAACCATTAAATGCCTTCTCCCCCTTCAAGATATCATGACCTTCAAGGTGTCCAACACAGCAACAGTGATTAGCCGGCGCCTCGCTGATCTATCCATGTCGATAAGTGAATGGCTCAGGCTACACAAGCAATTTGTTTGACAGTGCTTCAGGGGCTTTAACGCATCAAGATCTAACGATCTTAATTCCGTGCTTGCAGTGAGACATTGAACTTTAAAAGCGCAGTCATAAGTGGTAGATGCGCACCGCATCCGTTGTACACACTAACTTCTACTATGTCCCAGCTCGTGCTACTCCCAGCTAACCATGCAAAGCACAGAATGCCGCAACCTTTCGACAAGCTATACTACTTAGACCTTGCCCTTCCAAATGACGACGACACGGAACTGGTAAGTCCACCTGCCCCAAACACATTCGGCTTCAACTGATTCCCTCACCTAGCACGATTACTTCAACATCCAATTTCATGCAATGTTCGAGTTCCACCCTGGCGTCAAGGTATTACTACAAGAGAACGGCCACAAGGACTTGCTCATCAAATCACCGACCATCACACTCATCGGCGCCACTTCACACCCTGCTGGCCCAGAAGTCCGGGAGGTGATGAACGCTTTCAGTGACGTTCTACTCAAATGTACGCTACCAGGGATCCGGCATCAGCGGTTTTCTCGCTGTTGGGACCGTATCAAATATCCGCCCAGTGAGTAAATTCTGTGCCAGTTTGTTACTGCTCTGAGTTCATCGACATTGCGCTCAAGATTCGCTCCCTCGCACCGGTACGTATATCAAGATAATCTGTGTCTCGTCTAACAAGCTTTCCAGCAGATGGAGAAGTACAACGTTCCTGCGGCATGTCTGTCACCAAGTCAGAACGTGATTTGCCGTGCCACTCAAACCCTGTGACCCAGGAAGCCGGATTCAGTGGTAAGTAAACCAAAAAAATGGCTAGATCACTGCCTAATTGTGATTGAATTCTGCAGTTCCGGCATCGTCGTCTTCATTAGCTGGAGACCACCCTGAAGAAGAGCAAGGTATAATCTTAACCTATTCCGTGAGTCCAATCACTAACGGGCTCAATTATTCGGACAGGACACCCGCACAAAATCAGAGAACTGATGTACCATGCATTTGAAATTTTCTGCCTGCCACGAGGCGTTCTCCGTGAACTGGAGTGGTGTGTCTATCAGGAGCCCGGGTTTGAAAGGGCCCATTGGGAGGAAGTATTGCACTCCAATTATGTCCCTGAGGACCTTGGGCCGCACATCCTCAGGCGGATGGATGAACTGGAGCATACAACTCTCACGTAGATGGTATGTATCACCCAACTTTAATTTTGTTGCTAGCTAACATTTTGTATGGGCGCCTCTGGTCGCTATCAGCTTTTGAAAGCATGCGATCCGAACAGGCCTCTGCCAACACATTGACAGATTAAACCGGATTCTACGGTGTCATTATAATCACTCTATGTTTTGCATCTTTTCATTTCAACTCCTTGTTACTTACTGATTGGAATGTGGCATGTATTTTTTTTATTCCTTGGTAATAAAAGTGCCTGTTCATGGTTCCCCCTTCGCCCATTGACTCCATGGCTCTAACCACTTCCCCAAAAATAAAAAGAATCCGGCCTCGACTCACAGAAGAACAGAAGAATGCCAGGAGAGAGAAATTCGTTGCATTGACGAATGACGTCGAGCAAGCACGCACCATGTATGCAAACAAGGTTCAGAACATTTCCAAGAAACACGGTCGGTACGTAGTCCAAAGTGTTACATGGACTCTGACACACTGTTACTACTAGGTCTGAGCGCTGGACTTCTCGCCAGCTGCTCATCAGTAACATCACACGTGCTCGTCGTCGACCCACTGCATGGAACGGCTTCGTTCGTGAGCGTTTGAACGACATAAATGAAAGTAAGTTATCAGTTTTTTTGCTCCTTCTGCAGCTCATCACACACGAGTATATTAGAACTGCCAAAAGGCTCACGTTGGAGGCTTACTGAATTTATAACCACACACCGGGAGAGCCTTCAGCACGACTTTGCGCAACTTACGGAGGCTCATAAATCTAACCACGTCACCCAACTTATGCAGGAAAGTGTCCGGAAGCAGGCGATCGTTCGTGACCAACCAAAGGCTGTACAACGCAAGATGTCCGCAGCATTTGAAACAATGGACAAAGAGGCGAGTTTCACTCTGTGTTCAACTAATTTACTACATAGCTCATTTGACTACAGTGGACCTCATTGTGTTTGAGCCTCGGAATCGAAGGGTTCTACATCGCGGTGCGTGGGGGGGTGGAAGACCTCAGTGCACCCAAAATCTTCTTCTCGCCGAAGGGCGACAAATTTGTCCGCTCGGTGTTGGATCTCGAACCTCGCCGGTTAGCTCTCAAATTCAAGTCTTTTGTTGTCTCGGGCCTTGGTAATTACTTTAAAATTTCTGCCAAATTGTTTGATCCATTCTTCGTCAGCTGAAAAATTTGATTCTGCTCCACAACACGAGTCCCGTCCGTTGAATAAACTGGTCGGCGAATGTCGTAGCGCCATTCAGAAGGGTTTAAGTACGTCTACCATTTAAATTACCGAATAAACCTCAATCCAATGTTTACTAGGTGATGTTTTGCATGATAACGGTGTCAACAGAACTGTATGCATGAACTACGACAACTACGAACGCAAGATTGTTGAACATTTCGGCGTGGAGCTCATTGGTTGGCCAAATGACCTCCTACCTATCCGCAACCCTGGGCAGCTTGGTGGACGTGACCGAGTACAAAAACTACTTAGTGCATTAACTACTAAGGTCTGTCACTGGAAGAAACTTAGTGAGGAAGACAGACAAGGGAGGATTGTCCTGAATACTGAGCGCCACGCTCGGGGGGAGCAGGTGTACAAGCCATGCAAGAAGCGCACTTCGCAGGGAACCGAGAAGAGTGCTGCAACCATTACCCCTGATACAGATTGCAACAGCAACAGTGATGGTGATGACGAGGGCAACAATGCCACATAATCATGTCATTATTCTTTTCATTTTATTTTATAAATGACTACCATCAAGCTTCGGCATGCACTACAGGTATTTCTACAGTTCATTGTTAGCGTCGTCAGTGCATCTCAATGAGCACCCAATGATCATTGATAATATCACACTTCCCACTCAATAAAAGCTGCTGTCCAACCATTGGGACTCGATGCGACCCAGCACTGTGGTCTTTTCATCTCTGACTGCCGGTCAACGCACGCCAATGGCTGGAGCACATCGATTGGAGCATGCCCATTGAACCAAGGTTCAATTTGCTAGCGCCTGTCAGGACGACAAGGCACTGGCTAGTAAGTACGCTGAATGTACGTTTACTGGCGCTCTTGAAGGCGCGGGAGTAGGCAGTAGCGTGAACTTCATCAACATTCATGTATTGTCCTTGCTGCTCCAGCGGCTGTTGCTGTGTTGGGCAATCCTTCTAAAAAACATAATTATATTGTTAATAGGGTACTGTGTGCACATGCCGAATGTATGTACATTTACCGGAGCTCTTGGAAGCACGGACATAACAGTTGTCATGTCCGGCAGTCCTTCTAGAATATTGTCAGTGAAGTACAAAGCAAGGTGAAGTCATGCGTACAGTGAATGTACATTTACTGCCGCTCTTGATGATGCCAGAGTAGCGAAATCCTTGCCGTTGCAATACTGCCATCGTGTCCAACAATCCTTCTAACGAACGCAGTGTCAAGCAGTCATTCCGTGCACCGCAGCGCGCGAACACGATTGCTGGAGGACTTATGACAGCCGCCTCTGCGGGTGTATCTGCAGCCCCAGCAGTGCATGTACCTACACCTGGAGCTGTCATACCCGGCACAGTACCGGGCGACCCCAATGGTGAGTAGTATCTCCCATCGCTTGAAGGTAAACTGACCTCACCCAACACATAGCAGTAACCACAGTAACCAACATCCCAACATGGCTCCTTAATGCATGTCAGGCACTCGACTTCCTCACAGCCGAACACCCCAAGGTGATGTCAACGCTAAGCGCAGTACTGATCACTGCTGGGACGCTACCCGCATTGGTGCGATTGCGGTGGGTGTCGGGAATTTGCTGAAGGCGCAACACGAGGGACAGATTCAAATGAATGGAGGCGCAGCGGGCTCAATGCAAAGGCAATTGCAGGGACGGGCGCGGCATCTCGTCCGCTGATACATGCTGCAATGTTCCAGTGATGCACTGATGGGTTCCGCATGTTTCATACGGGAATGCATGTACCCCTTCAGTCACTACTTCAGCGGGCAAAATTGCGCTCTGTTGGAGTGAAAATGAGCAGACTCTTAGAGGGCACAACAAAAAAACATACAGTGGGCCAGGATGTCAAGTGCTGCTCAGCATGGAACCAGAAGAAGGCTGCCGTGGTCATCCTGACATGGTGGGAGGTGTCTGACAGTCCTAGCGAGCATGTCAGTGTGACGCTACTATCCGGGATTGAAAATTGTCGAGTACTCACAACAAGGGCTCGATGCCCATCTCCAACACTACTTCTGCAGGTAAAATAGTAAAATATCACTCTGTTGGAGTGAAAAAGAGAAAGATCACAAACAGAAGAACGTACGTTGGGCCAGGCTCGAGTTATCGAAAACTCCGAGGGTGCTCGTACGACTCCCTCCATAGTAGCCTTCACTAAGCACGGTGCGCGTCTCATCGGCTTTCCTGCGAGAGAAGGAACGAGGACAGCGGGGAGGACAGCGGGGAGGACACGGGGAGGGGAACGGAGGCAGCGTGCAACGAGGAGGCGATAAGGAGCTTAGTAAGTTGACACGTGCTGATTTGCACAGCCCGGT
>Ga0307518_10002930_pt1 | contig 12383 bp, 4 predicted proteins | sample 25_EM_MG_FD_203889 | JGI IMG/M metagenome (GOLD analysis project Ga0307518, IMG submission 203889) | Populus trichocarpa ectomycorrhiza microbial communities from riparian zone in the Pacific Northwest, United States - 25_EM | ecosystem: Host-associated > Plants > Roots > Unclassified | place... | reverse complement strand
CAATTGGATCAGAATTAATATAGATTAACCTGCTAAACTTACAACTCTATTATGAGATTAAGATAACCCTATAGAAAGTACAAAAAAAATCACAAAGTTTAATTTCCAACCAATGTACTGTTAAATGATAAAATAAAAAAAATCAATTAGAAAATATAGCCCAAAAAAACAACTTGAGTTAATATGAATCAATTTGTTAAACTTGTGACTTGATTTATGATACTAGGATAAATTCATAGAAAACAAATCGAAAAAAAAGCATCACTCTAATAAATATATAATATCAAATGTTGAAATAAAGGAAACCATGTGATTAATATATATATATATAATCCAACAAAATAAATAAGTAAAAAATTATGAAGCATAATTTTTAAAATAACATAATATTAAATAATAAAAATAAAAAAATAAAAAATATTAAATGATTGAATAGTAAAATTAAAAAAAAACATAAAATACTATTTCAATTAATAATATTTTATGACTGTGTCTAAATAATTAAACCACATTCTTTAGTGTTTTATTGTTGTTGTTGTTATTATTATTATTATTAAAATGAGTTCCTAAAGAAATTCAGGTAATTACCCAAATTTTCGTGTTCTTAGAAATTCTTAAAAATCAGTTAACTAAATTGATTAAGAAAATTTAGATAATTCAAGTTTTATTGAATATATCATTCTTATAAATATAATAATTAGTTAGTTAAACAAATTCAATAATATTTATATTAAACTAAATTTGCATATAAAACATGACCCACAACTATTTTCTCAATCGCTATCGAAGATTAAATAGATTTTAAAAAAATGTTATAATAATTGTATTTTAAAGATTTTTTATTTAGAAATAAATTAAAATAATATTTTTTAAATTATTTTTAATATTAACATATTAAAATAAATTTAAAATAAAAAATAATTTAAAATAAAAAAATTTAAAATTTACCCTTAAGAATAAAAAAATTTTAAAAATTGAAGGGACAAAAACTGCATAGGCAGCTGTTGAAGAAAAAGGAATGGCAGAAGAAGTTTTAAAATGTTTGAGATTGTAGTTTAGTTGTTTTTTAAAATGTATTTTATTTAATAAAATATTAAAATGATTTTTTTTATTTTTAAAAAGTTATTTTTGATATTATGTATTAACTAATTTAAAAATATTAAAAAAATATTAATTTAAAATAAAAAAGAAATTTAAACTCTTTTTGAAATTGAAAAACAAACCGAATGGAATTAGAAGCGGTGCTGGCCGTGTACGGCGACGATTGTGCAATTCTCGATTCTTTCCCTCCTCATCTTCACCTCCACAGCAAACCCAGAACCGTTGATATCTCCTCTCAACAGGTCCACCACTCTCTTTCCCCTTCTTTTACTTTTGGGGTCTGCTTATTTTTTGGTTTTGAAGAACAAAATTCGAGAAAACATTTTCTGGGAAATAAAAACGATTCTTATCAAGGAAGCTGGTTGTTAAAAGTTGATAGTGCTGATTCCTTTGAGCAAACCCATTTATTTAGAATAATGATTCTAATGTGTTTATTGTATTTTTGTAGAATATTTTTGTGTAAGGATATAAGTGAGGTATTGGGACTATTGGCACTATGAATTGGAAGGGAAAATTGCACTAGTTTTATTGCATATCAATTCTCATAGCTAAAAATCAGCTTAAGGGTTCTTGATTTCGCATCCAGCTGTAGCAGTGTGAATTATACTATCTTTTGCCTTTCTTTTTCTAACACTCTTATGACTGTTTTTGTAGTATTTATTTTTACCAGCGGTTGGATGCTCCATGTGTGCTGTAGATTGTTTGTGAAATCTTGAATACCTTTGTATCGATACTATATTTTGTCCATATTCCATGGTAGTATCCAAGCGAACCTCTACATATTGATCTCATAGAATCCAAGGGTCTTGATGGAGAAAGGCAAAAACAATTTATAACTAGTGGACAACACAAAGCATGTGAACTTTCCTCTTGTTTGATGCTTGTAGCACTTTGCGAGGTAATTGCTGCATTTTTCACATAACAAGAATTTTTTCTGCATTGATATTGTTATTCTATATTGTGTTAACGAATTGAGAAAACCATATTAGTTGCCTCATATTTGATAAACAGTAGAAAATCCTCATCTTAATTTGATCTTTTTTCCATTTGTCATATATTTGTAGGTAGTCTTTAAGTAATTGGCTGTTCTGCAAAGTAAATGCATGCGCTGTGATATTTGGCTTGTGCCAATTAGCATTAAGATTATGCTCTGATGCGTCTTATTCTTTCTGTTTAACATTTCAGTTGAGGATTTGATATCACAATGCCTGTTATTTTCAAGATATGAGCATAAGTTTGAATTGCCTGCAGTGCTAAAATAGGTTGTTGGTGTAGAATCATCAAGGTAATAAAAGATCCTGGATTGTAATTTAATAATAGTTTTTGGCAGAATCTATATGCACAGTAACCAGGGTGAAAACACATTCATGGCATGCTATTTTACCAAGTATTGTGTTTTACCTGGACGCTGCACCAAAAATAACAGTGAATGTCTATTTACTAGATTTCCAGCACCTTGACAGGAATGCCTCCAAATTGCCCAATCTAAAATACACATAGCTTCAGCAGTGAATTTGTGTATATTTGCAGTTTTTCTTTGACTGATGTATAGAAGTTGCAAAGATTCGTTGATTCTACATTTTTAGGAAGTGGTGGAGAAGCTCTCTGTTATGAATCACCGAGATGGTGATTGTCCTCTGTGTTTGTACCCTTTAGTCCCAGATGATGAACAACATGAAGCCTTGGCATTTATGAAGTTGATGTCTTGATTCCGTTTCTTTCACAGGTAGAGTTCTGATTTCTTTCTTCTAGATGATACTTTACTAGGTTTTAGTTTTGATTTTGGTCTTTAAATATTTTCCCTGTAATCCTTATCTTTTTTCTTCAAACTGTGGCAGTGAATGCATTGTCAGAGACATGAGACATGAGACATGGGAAATCAGAATGGTATGTCTTATAATTGGGCTAATAGAACATGTGCTGCCTGGTTATTAACATTGTTTTAATCAAGAAGACATTGGTTATTTAACTATCATGCTATTAATTTTTCTTAAAACAAACTGGGGTTATGAGATGTGCATGTAGTATTGGAAGGAAAAAGGGGTAACTGTCCAGTTGACAGAAGGGTTTTCCATGCCAAGGGTTATGAACATGTGCTTGACTCGAACTCAAGCTTCTCAATCGGTATGCCATCAAAATGATTGGTATACATCTGAAGTGTATTTACCAACAGTTTGAACTGGTAATAGCTGCTTCCATGATAAAAACTTCTAATGAACCCTGTCTGTTCAATTCCATCACCTGTTGTTTGTTTGGTGGATTCTTGTTCATTCAAATGCAGCATAGTATTTACCGATCTGTGTTGATCTCAGAATTCTGGAGCAGAGGTCAAAGATAAGGAGATGATCCTTCATTCTGATTTAGAGAACTTATATTTACTGTTTTTAAATTATTTTGATATATTTATATCAAAAATAAATTTAAAAAATAAAAAAAATATTATTTTAATATATTTTTAAAAATAAATACTTTAAATTTTTTTGCATATCTTCCACAACAAGCACATCATCTGCTTAGGTGTTATTTGTTTTTGTGTTTCAAAAGTGTTTTTGAAAAAATTTGAAATTTTTTAATTTTTTTCTTTGCTTCAAATTAATAATTTTTTTAGTGTTTTTTGATCATTTTAATGCTCTGATGTTAAAAATAATTTTTTAAAATTAAAAAAATTATTATTTTAATATATTTTTAAATAATTTTTTTTTTTAAAAAAAATTTATTAGAGAAAGCAGTTAGTACAAAAATCGATGGTTCATTAAATAGACCTCGTGCCAGAAAGCCCAGGAACTCAGGCAAGAGGAAGCAGAGAGTACAAAATTCAAGAAGATCAGTCAGTCAGTGGGTCAGAAGAGAGAATGGTACTGCAGACTAATTAGAAGGAACAGAAATTGTGGCTTCTTTTTTGAAATTGGTTTATGCTAAAATATCTAGGGAATTGAATATTCATGCGAGCAAGCGAGAGAGATGCAAGCTTGCGAGGTGCAGTGTGATTTGTTATGTTGGTGAAAATCAGCTATCATGTGTATTCCTTTCTTCCATGGTGCCGCTATCTGTAAACCGATAAACCTCAACCATCATCGATTTATTTTTTTGAACTTGGTTATTTTCTTAGATAATATTCCTTTTCTTTTCTATTTTGTTGTCAATTTAAGTGCTGGTTAAGAAATGTTAAGAATATTTGCACTTTAATCTGATTGTTTTAAACAGCTAGGAGTTCGGCCCAAAATATACTTCAACTTGAAATTTATATTTTGCCCAAAGTAATGTTTGTTTTTGTGTTTGCATTTTTAAATAAAATTGAATTTTTTTAATTTTAAATTAATATTTATTTAGTGTTTTTAGATTATTTTGATGTGCGGATATTAAAACTAATTTTTTTAAAATTAAAAAAAAATTATTTTAATATACCATTTTAAATCCATGAAGCAGCAACGGGCAGAGGAAATGATATTGGATCGAGTCTATAGCAAGCCCAGGAGATGCCATGCCAAGACAATACACGTCTGATGCAACATTGTTACACGACGGCCTGCGGCCTGCTTTATGGTGGCAAATCTATGCACTATCCAGAAGCGCAAGATTCTCCTTTTCGTTTTGCAAGCAAGGGTGTTGAAATGAGGGTATTGGTTCAAACAATCAGATTATAAAATTGTATAATCTGTGAGCAGTACTTGTATATATCAAATCCTTAAGAATCTTAAATAGTAAAGTATAAGAAACCATTCTTATGAGCAAAATCCAAATTTACATCGAAATGAAAATATATACTAAAAAAATCATTCTTTCTGTATCAAAATCTAGTTTATGACTAGTAATTAGCATGTTGCAATTGAATTTGATGACAGATATTCTGTTTGAGGGCGTAGCTTGAACTTATAGCACAATTTGATATACTAATTTAAGTGTACAAAGGCAATAACCTACTTTCGTTTAGTTATTATATTGGAATGGAATACACAAAGACGAAGATAAAAATGATATGTTTTATTATATTTAATGTTTAAAAGTAATGGATCAATGTATTTCATATTTAAATGTATTTTTTTTTAATGTTTATGGTTAAAAAGGCAACGAGAAAGAAAGCCCAACATAAAACTTAATAGAAACTAAAATCCATAAAAAGAGAGTTTTATAAAATATCACACTCAACTTGATCTAATATGTCAATTCAAGACCTAGTCGATTTAAAATTTAAATCGAGTTGAGTTTTAAAAAAACTTGATTAACTTTATTAAAATATAATTGGATTTTTTTTTAATTTTTTTTAAGTAATTTTAAAAATTAATCCAAATTAACTTAGAATAACTCATGATTGACTTTATACCAGGTCATGCGGCATATTTGGTTTTATTACTTTGATTCACATTAATTATTCACAATATGCGTTGACACTACGCTTTTATATATCAACTAGCACATGAATTTGTAAGAACAATTTTAAATTTTTTTGACCAATTACTTGTACAAGACAGTCCATATTATTACATCACCGCCTCTATTTTTTTTTTCCAGAATAATTAGTTTTCAAGTTTTGAATTTAAGCTGAATTGCTCCTTTTTTTAACATCTAATATAAATTGCTCAAATATTGAATCCATACCTGAGTTTTTCTATAGAATCGCTCAAATACAAGTTGCATATCATTTTCATTTTCATCAACGCAAACATTTGAAATTTCATAAATGAATTTTGTTCAATTTAAACGGGTTGGTCTTATATGGTTAAATCTTGATAAGACTCTGAGAAATAAAACTTTTATAAATTTCTTAGTGTTTATATGAATAATTTGTCGTTAATCAAACTACAGCCAAGAAATCAAAGTTGAAACTGAGTTGTGGGATGCTAACAGTAGTATGAATCAGAGAAAATAAAGAAGGCAATCTTGTGGCCCGTGGTGCTGAGTAGCTGATTGTGAAAGTGATCAAAAGAGCACTTTACAGGCTTTACTTCGAATCTTCTGACTTCTGGTAAGAATGCTTACTTTGAATTTGACGCCGGCTTTTGCTTAACATGGGATTTCGTTCTATATCACTAGTAATTCGGGGTACTGGTTTTGAAGAATGTAGACAAAGATAGTTGAAAATCCCATGTTAATTCCGTCAACACTAACGGGGAAATAAATCGGTGGAAATTCGGACATGTGGGTCAGTAGGTTGGAATTTGTTCGACAAAGTTACCAGTTCTTAGTTCAAACCAAAGTTTTGTCATATTAATTTATTAATCATCTCATCTAGACAAGGAGTTGGGCGAAGACTAGTGAAGGTTTAGTTATTGTTAAGCACCTTGTGCTACACCATGAAGCATGGAGACCGATATAGAACAACGGGTACCATAGGATATGAATACGATGATACAGTAATTAAAAAAAATCAAGATACGTGAAGAGAACATTAATTTTTTTAATTATTTCATATGTTATATTAAGAATTTATCGCAATAGTAAATAAAAGTCAACATGATGGATTGTACATAAAAATATATGAAAGTAGAAGTAGAATTCATGTTATTTATATTTTCTTTTAAATTATAAATAAATTTTGGATGTTTAAGAATTAATTGATCGTGAAAAAGATTATAATAATCATGAAAGGATCAATCATAATTTTATTTTAATTTAATTTTAAATCTAATCAGTTCTACTCATATTTTTTTATCTTGTTGTTTATGAAAAAAAATAAATGACTTCTTAATTTAAAAATATTGATTTCATGTTTTCTTATAAAGTTTATAAATTAAAAATTGTGATACTTACATTTTTAGTTCAAATAACTCTTTTATATAAAAACGATGCTATCATCAATATTCATACTTAGATATTAATTCTCATAGTTTTAAAAATTTATAAATTAGGAATAATTAATTTAAAAATGTTGAAATAATGTCGAGTTTAGTTTTTTTTTTTTATCTCATTAAACTCAAAACTATATTTGAGTCTATTTTAATTACAAATTTAAGATAAAAATATCCCCTCATGTATCCCTCTCATATTTAAAACAATTTTTTTTTTAATCTTTTAATCATATATATTTCTTTATATATGATACATACCATGATGTATTCGAGGTGTATTCGTATTTGATGGATGCTTTTTTGGGGTATTCGTGTTTCTTAGTCGCTACAACGACTAGAAATTGGAGAAGAGAGTCTTGGCTTATATATTCAATCTTGTTCTTTCCAATCATATTCGATTTACATGTGATTTATACCTTTAATTATCTCTTACGAGACAATCTTCTTTTTTCTAATTATGTTCTATCCGTTTGCTAAACCTTCCCAACATTTAAAGTAAACATAAATATTAACTCAGCTCCATTAATGAATCGTTTAAGCTGGTGATACTTTTTCGTAATTTGAAGGGAGAGATTATGAGTTTGAACTCATAATAGAAAAATACTCCAACCAAAATAAAGGAGTGAAATTTGGATCAGTAATGCAATTAAATCCGATAACAAACATGCTAGTCTTGCTTCTTTTGTATAGAACATGCTGGATAAATTGTTGCAATTGGTGATGTTGGAGAAGAAATTGCATAATTTTTTCATTAGAAAAAAGAAAGGGAAGCGCGGACTCATGCATTGCACACCACAAGAGTTCCTTCACTATAAATCTCAAAATCCATCCACTTGCAATCCAAAGGAAATTGCAGTCGGGTTTTTCAAGTTCAAGCCATTCATTAGTTTCTCTCTTTACACTTTCGGGAACATTGAAAAGTTCTGGTAATCAACTTCTATTATTGCGCCTCAAAGAAGAGGACTTTCATCATCATTTATTATCGTGCTCTAATAATCCAAAACACCACCATCTCTTTCAATCAATCCCAAGCACGATTCCCATTGCAACGGGGATTAAAAAATGACACCCACATTTTCTGATGGACGATGAAACATTCGTAGTGATTTATGGCTCCCACTAGTTGCAGAAATGCTGTAAAGGAAGTTACAACACAACCGAATCTCGGTAACCTTCTAAGAGAGGAAAGCATATAGTGCAGTACCTAAACTATGCTGTTGCCCCAGGATTTGGGCAGATTCTGCTCTACACCTTTTGTTATGGTCACTGACAATGATCCAACTAGCGAAAAATAATGCAGGGACATGATGAGAAAGCATTTTGCCCCATGAGATATAATGGCCATGAAACTCAGATCCGACATTGAGTATGATCTCAATTATTGTCCAAAATGTTGAGAGAATTATGAAGAAAATATGCTCATTGCAACCATGAACATGCTAGAATCATCCGTACTTTTCAACTTGCATACACACACTATTTTATCAAGCACTAAGATATGTTACAGTTGAGCTATATTACATTCCCATGCAATTGTGTTTACCGATTGGCAGACGGCTAGCTGTGTGGAAAAAATACCGAAGACTTAGATTGTTCAGATTAGCAGCAAGAATGGACTAATTAGAGGCTGGAAAGTCACAACCAAGAGAAGAATGGCACTTGTTAATTACAACTCACAGGATCTTCTTAGCCCCACAAACAATTTTATCGTTAAAGCCCCCCTGAATAATTAGGTCGGTAACCCAAAAAGTCTCAAACAGTGTCATCTAAAAATACTGATCAATCATTCAGTCAAAAGGCAGGCCATAAAGGAGGGCCATAATTCCAAATGATTTTTGGCCTTTCGGGGTTTTCTTGTTTTTGTATTATTACTGATCTTTCTTTAGTTAGGATTTTCCTCCTACCAGAAATGCCAATCATTATTGTCACCATGTATGCATGTCCTTGATCTTCCCGTAGCAGTTGCACTCAAACCCAGAGAGACCTGAAGTTATGTGAGCATCTGTTAACCAATTAATTCCTTAAGGAGACACAACCAATCTTAGCTAGCATCTCTAGTAAATACTTTGGAACTTCAAGACATTTTGTACATATCTTGCTTCTTTTAATGTATTTAATTTTGAAGGTGAAAGAGAATTTTTTTAGATCGTGAGGATGTATATTGAATATAAAACCCATTTTGGTTGTGAATATAACAAAGTAAAGTCCTTTTGGTTTGATGATTATTTTTGGAAGAAAAGAAAATAGCAGTAATACCTGTTCGTAGGCGACCCAGGTAGGTTTTTGATTGAGTAGACTTTCGAGTTAAATCTCATAATTATATATTTAATTACTCACTAGAAAGCTGAATTTCAAAACTTTTTTTTAGTACAATATTTCTATTGTCATATAATTTTGACTTTGACAAGTACCGTTCAAATGATAGATAGATCTGCTGCCCCAAATTCATTATGTGAATCTTGAGGTACTCATTAAGAGAAGATAAATGGTTCTGCTATTTGTATTATTATTTTTATTATGGATTCAAATTTAAGTAGATGTAAAAAATAATAAGGATGTGGATTATTTATCTATGATCTGGCTGGGAAAATTAAGATTTTAATTTCAGTATATAAAAGCACATATATTAACCATTACAGAAAAACTCATTTTGGGGATATAGGTATAAGAAATTTATGAAAATATGTACCGACAACACTTATTTTATTTTTTTCAAAATAAAAACATTCTGTGTGTGTGTGTGTGTGTGTTTTAATCAAAATCCAGAGTCAAATAGACGACACTATATTCAAAGTGAGGCTGATATCCCTTGCTTCTGTACAATGAAGTTTGACGTTAGGCTTTCCATTTGAATTTTTTTTTTTTATTGAGGCCGTTTGTTAAATGGACAGTTTTTTTAACAAATGGTTTTTTTTAAATTGAATTCCTAACTAAAAATTGAGTTATTTTTCAGTATTGGTATTGTTATGAAAAATGAATTAGAAAAAACTTTTCAGTATTTGACTGTGTTATAAAACATAAACCGAAGAATAACTTATTAATATTTTAATTTTTTTTCAAGTTTATTAAAAGAACGATAATGAAATCTTATAAATAAAAAAAATTGAGAATGAAATTGAAAAAAATATAATTTAATAAATTATTTTAAATAAAATAATAATAATTAAAATAATAAAGATCAAATTTGATATATAAAAAAGTTGAAAGATGATGAAATTAAAAAAAATTCATAAATTATTTCAAATAAAAATAAATAACAATCAAAAGAATAGGGGTTAAATATGATAAATAAAAAAATTTCAATTAAAAAAATAATAAGAGAAAAGCAAATAACAATAAAAAATAAAGATCAAAGTTAATATAAAAATCAAAATAAATCAAATTCTGATGGATAAAATTGAAATAAAAGAATTTAAAATAAAATATATAACAATTAAAATATTGATGATCAGATTTGATATAATCAATAAATAATATGACATTTCTGAGTTTCTCACATCTTATTGAATGCATTATCCGTTCAAAATTAAAAAAAAATACTTTTTTAAAATTCAAATTAAATTTTTCTTTACTGAAATGTGTTTTCATTGACTAAATTGTTCTAGCTTGGCACTCGTATGAGGTCCAACATATGCAAAGAAAATGGTGGTTAGGAAACTGTTTTTCTTGAGGCCAATAACTTCAGAAATGAGAGTTGGACCAATAATGGGATTTTTTTCCTTCTCCATCTCTCCTATTCTGCATCCAACTTGAGATTCGGGTGGTCCAAAGATGGAGGAGGGCAAAGGTGCTCGGCCACCAACCCATGAGAATCCGTTGTTCACATCAACCTGGAGCCATAGCCCATTTCTAATTCAGTCAACACTAAAGAATGTGTTCCCACATCAGGAAACTAGTTCGTTATATGTGTGCTTAATTTAAAAAGAAAAGCCCCCCACCCCACTAGAGAAGAAGAGCATCCACAACATTCCACATTCTTGCTACACCAATTGCTATCTATGCAAAAATCTATCAAGTCCCCTCGATTTCACTCTTTGTTGTTTAAAGATCAGCAGGTATTTCACTGCCCAATCAATACATCTTACCTTCATTTGCTGTGAAATGATCAGTGAGTCCAACATCTTATGTCTCGATGAGGCCAGGTGAAAAGGGTGCTCCTTGGCACAGTTCATTTCTCAATTTTCTTGGTCATTGGAAGGCTAAAAATCAAGTCCCACTACCTTTTGAGCATAATAAAATAAAACTCTCTATTTAAATTGGATCGAATCAACTCATACCTTCGTTATGTACTTGCCAATGACTTGAAAAAGAAAAGAAAACGGAGGTGAAAGTCAAGAAAATCAAAGGAAACCAAGTGAAATCATCTCTTGTCTTGGTAATGATTTCCAAAGATTAGTAGGAATTGGGGGAACAGACAACTCCAGGAATTTATTTCTGAACAGAGATAGTTGCTCTCTCTCATCTGTCACTTTCTACCGCCTCTTTGACCGTTGTCTTCATCTTTATTTTAACAGCGCACTACTTAAGCTTAGCGACATTGTTAGAATGTTCACGCCACCTTGCTAGTTTCTACTATGAACTCCGTATCAATCTACTTTCAAAAATAAAAATCTTTTGAATGGCTTCAGGATCTGAATGTCTATCTAGAGGGATGGATATATTTGTTTTTTTTATAATGAATCTTTTATTAATATTCTTATATGTATAAACTAGATTTATTAAACTAATTTAACCATGATTTAGTCTAAAACTTTCGTAAAAAATTGAACAAGGTAGCTTTAGTAAAATTAAAATAGTTTTATTTTAAGAAAAAAATTAAAATAATATCATTATAAAAATAAAAATCAAAAGTAGATTTTAATCCTATTAAGAGTTGGTTGTTAAGTCATACCGAATTAAATCTTATTTAATTTAATTTGAACTAAGTTAAAGAGTTACCGAGTCAACCGTGTCGGGCAAGACCCACTTTAATAACCCTGCTGTAAATAAACTGCCGTCGATACGCAAATAAGGTGCATGAAAAACTTGCCATGTCACATGTGAAAGGCCTGGTTAGTTGAACCGATGACGGCTTGCAAGTCGAGTCAGCTTTGATTTTTGCGGCCGAGCGGCGCCTGTGCCCACTTGTAATAGTACTACTGTAATAGTAGATAGGTGAAGAAAAAACAGGCCTTTATGCATCATGCCACTTGTTAGGACCAAAATGTGAAAAGAAATAAAACATAACGACCAAGCAGCATATCAGAAGCACTTGCAAACGTGCTCTTGTACACACACGTGCAGAAGATCCAAGCAAGTTCAATGGGTGTGGGTCCATTTTATTAAAATATTATTTTAATATATTTTCAATTAAAAAAACATTTTACACTGTATGTATTATGAGATAAAAAAATAATCAAACAATATAATATATTCACCTGATTCAATTTCACCGACACCCATGAATAAAAAAGATGAAATCTTACTGTAATTGGAACGCTACACAACTCATTTCTC
>Ga0307518_10002928_pt1 | contig 12396 bp, 6 predicted proteins | sample 25_EM_MG_FD_203889 | JGI IMG/M metagenome (GOLD analysis project Ga0307518, IMG submission 203889) | Populus trichocarpa ectomycorrhiza microbial communities from riparian zone in the Pacific Northwest, United States - 25_EM | ecosystem: Host-associated > Plants > Roots > Unclassified | place... | reverse complement strand
ATTTGCAAGTAAATGAAATGTGAACGAGAAAAGAAAATTTTGTCCTTTATAGAGAGACTTGTCAAGTCGTGAATGATATGATTGAGGAATAAACCTCACATCAATCGAGTGATTAATAGCTTGTGTACTGTTATCTTAATAATAGTTATTTCTTAAATTATTTTTTATTTAAAAATATATTAAAATAATTATTTTTTATTTTTTAAAATTTATTTTTGAGATTAATATATCAAAATAAAAAAAATTCTTTTTTTTTCAAATTTCTTTCCATAAAATTTCAATTCAAAAGATTTTAGAATGACATCAATTTCCAAATGAGTTTTTAAACTAAGTCATTTCGTGTTTAACTTGAAAACTTAAATTGTTTAATGAAATTTTGAAATGGATTTTATACTGATTTAAGAAAAAAATTAAAAATAATTTTATATTAATCACAGTGAGGATGATGTTAAGTGTCCGTTTATTTACGCAGTAATTTTTACTTTTAAAATAATATTTAATTATGATAAAACATATTTTACTATCGACATGTTTATAAAATTTAAAATAAAATTTAAAATAAATCACAAGTTTATAAAAATAAAGCAGCACTCACCTGCTTTTCCCAAACCTACGAATAATAAAAAGTAAAACTCTAGTATAATAGTGTACTTCTTTCCTTTCGACGAGGGTCAGAATCTATATCTTTCAGGCTAGAGTTTGAGGGAAGACAAGGAAAAAGCAGAAGTGGAAATTAAAAAAGAAAAAAAAACACTTTCGGTGGATAAAAAAGGGATCTGCACTTGTTTCCTGACCGTGGTTCTATGACTCTATTCGGGTACATCCGGCTAAAGATCTAAGTTATTGGTTAACTTGTGAGCTCAAATGTCAATTTCAATTGTTATTTAAAAAAAAAAACACTGAGAAAACAATATCATTTTAGGTTTTTTAAAAATAAATTTAAAATAGTATTATTTTAATAAAATAAGATCAGTTTAAAGTAAATCTAAAAAAAAAAAAAACATAACATAACAAGAGAGAAATTATCTCAAATTGTGGAATTAGTGCTCGTTTATTTTAGCGGTATATTATATTTTAAATTGCTGTTAAAAAAAAAACAAAACCAAAATGATGCTTTTGATTTTAAAACATCACGCCCAAACAAACGGCTTTTTAATATACACAAGAAAGGATGATTTCAAGCAAAGTATTATATTCCCCACCCCTTTATTATGAGTACATATAACTTATATTTCAAATATGGCAAAAAAGAAATCATAAATAAATAAACAAACCTACTTAAATTGCATTTTTATACATTGCATGTATTACACGATGACTCGCGTACAATGTGGGCCAAGTTATTTTTTTTAATGTATTAAAAAATATTTAAGTGATGATAGTGTTTTTTTTTTAAAAAAAAAAATATAGGGCTCGGATTGTTGATTTAAATAAGTTCAATAATTTTAGTTAATTTAATAGTATGATTAAAAAAATAAATAAAAATTAAAAAAACCAAACAAAAAAAGTCAATGACTAATAAAAACATAAATGCTTGCTAGTATTATGAAAAAATACAATCTAAATCTAAATATTTTTAAAATATCTCAAATATCTTATTTAATAATAGAGCAAAAACTGAATGAAAACAAGATAACCTTGTATAGAAGACAATGAAAGAAATTTGAAGTTCAATTACCAGCAAAACAAATTCACGGCTTAGTCCTGAGATCGGGATAACTCTACACAGAAAAAATTACATAAAAAATAGAGGTTAACTCTCAAGCAAACTAAATGATTAAAGACAAACATTAAAAAAAAAATCAATTTGAAAAAACATCTAAAAAAGATTTGTGCCAACTCGACCTAACTAACTTGTGACTTGGGATGAGAGATCAGGATAATCCCACATTAAAAAAAAAACACGAAGCTTAATGCCCAATAACCTAATATCAAATGCTGAAATTAAAAATAATCAATTTTAAAATAGAAATTAAAAAAAGACAAGTTAAATTGGACAACTCTTCGAAACTAAAATCTTTAATCATCCAAGATAAAAAAAAAACAAATAGGAATAAAAACAATAAGGACAAAATTTGTTATAGAAACAAAATGAAAGAAAATAATGAGGGACTAAATTGAAAAATAAAATAAATCAAAAAAATAATAAAAATATAGCAATCAAAAGAATGATAACTAAACTAGATACAAAAATTAGATGAAATTAAATGTTAAGGGACAAAATTTTAAAAAACATAACTCAAGAAAATAATAATAATAAATAACAATTAAGAGAATGAGGATCAAATTTGATAAAAAAATTAAATGAAATAAAACGATGAGGGATGGAATAAAAAAAATCAACTTAAAAAATCATTAAAAGCAAAATAAATAGCAATCAAAAGAATGATGACTAAAATTGATACAAATAAAAATTAATAGAACACATTTGATTTTTGGAAGGGCGACATGAAACCCAAGGCGAGGAGAGAGAAACGAGGGAGGAAAAAATATTTACTAGAGCCCAACTACTACTTCACCGTGCACATGAGCTTAACTACTAGGAAGAGAACGTTGCAACACTTCTAACACTGTTATGGAAGATGATGTTTGATCATTAGAGGACCACACATGCCACCTAAAAAGCATGGGCACCTACAACTTATTAGTTTTTTTTAAAAAAACTAAATTGCTTATAACTAGAAAAATCACAATGAAAATACAAAACATTCCTTGGACATCAACTTTTTTTTTTTTTGCTTTTAAGCATAATTTAGTTTTTATATTGTGCAATCAAAGTGGTAAAAAACCAGAAAGCCCTTGAATCCAATTTTTTTATTTTATTTTAATGATATTTAAGTCATTTTAATGTGTATTTAAAATATAAAAAGACCAAGTTTAATCAATATAATACTAACTCATAGATTATATAGAAAAGACTTATTTATCTTTAATAATTAAATAATAATTTTGTTAAAAAAAACAAAAAAAGTCATTTCATTGATTTAATTCATGGTGAATTATAATTCTTTGAAGTGTTGTTACACTTGGACTCGAGAGAGCAACTTGATAAGAATTAATATATATATTGAAATTTAAACCTTATATAATAAAAAAATATTTTAATAATATCTATTGTCAAATATTTTTTTATTTATAATTATAATAGCTGTAATGATAACCATCGTATAAATAAAAGCTATAAGTTTTACAAATGAATTTTGAAATGTTCGGAAATATGTTAGTGGTTCAAATATTTTTGCTTAAAAATATATTAAAATAATATTATTTTATTTTTTTAAAAATATTTTTAACATCAACGTATTAAAATAATATAAAAATATATAAAAAATATATTTTTAATCATATTTCAAAAGAATACCTTTAATTTGTTACTGGTCAGTCAGCCGGCGGAGATGACTACTCTCATTTTGCTGGACCAGAGTGCTTACTACTATTTCATATATATGTTTATGATAGGACTCGCGTAGGTTGTTTGGTGGTGGACATGACCAGAAGACAAAAAAGTCAGCAGCTTATTTGCCTCCCAAGGATGTTGACAAGAACTGGAAATTAAATAACAATTACTTTAGTTTTGGACACTAGCCATAATCAATCATCAATATCAACATCAATCAATGAACGAGAGTGCTTCCATTCAGCAGAGATTTTTTTTTTTTCACTGTAAAAATTAAAAATTGATAAAATATTTGGGAAATAACAAGTTTCAAGTCAATGAACGTGGAGGACAGGGGGACAAAGACATTTAAAAAATGGTAACAAGGTTGCCAAATGCATAAACAAGAGTTAACATGAAAAGGAAAATTGATCAAAGCAGCAGAACTCGGCAATTTCTGGGCGAGTCGTGGCATAAGCGACTCATGGGTTGTGAGTAGCATATGACATAAGCAATCAGATGTTTTATTTCTGTAATTATTTTTGAACTGTGGTATTTTATTGATTTTTTATTTTTACTGTACTAATGTTAAAAAAACTCACACTCAGCAGCTGGATAATTTTTGGTTTTTTTTTTTTTTTTTAACTATTCTAACATAATTTGGTAAAACTTTTGAGAAAATGATAAAGATTAAAAAATATTTGATAAATAACACATTTTAAACATAACCATCTTTGGAATAACAATTGCTTAGTCAGAAAGTAAAAATACATGTGATACAATCAAAATAAGATCAGATTCAGATTTTAACATAAAATTTTTTATAGTTCAGTTTTATGCTATTGAGCATAGTTGAAAGTTATACTCAATAGCGTAGAATTGAACAATATAGAATTTTACGTCAAAATCCAAATTTGATATTACTTGAATCGTTTCAACATGTCTCATTCAAGCTAATTAACATGTACAAAAATCAACCTAAGATTTTATGAAAATACAATGGGCAAGAAGTGAAATTCATGATCCAATGGTTAATAAAGAGTGGGGGGAGATATAATGATGTGGCATGAGAGAGAAATAGTGGAAGAAAAAAAAGGAAAAGAAAGAACAGGTCACCGAGATTCTATTTTTAACACACACTTAGTATCATTAAAAAAATCTCGACAAGATGATTCTAACCACACCAAGAAAGATCACCAAACAAGATCGTAATTGGTTAGAGATTTTGTTTGATGTCGATTTGGGATAAAAACACTTTAGGGTTTTGTTAACCTCAAACAAAATCACTAACCAATTACAATCTCATTTGGTGGTCTTTCAAAGTATAATTATAATTGTTTCGTCAAGATCTTTTTAATAATACCGGGTGTGTAAAAACAGAGCCCTAGTGTGTCTATAATGACCCATTATTTCTTTCCCTTCTTTTTCTTCTCTTATTTCTCTCCCCTACTACATCAACTTATACCTCCCTCTCTCTTTTTACCATTAAATATTGAGTCTCATCTATTGGCTATTAAATCTTTCTAGTCTAAAAAGAATAAATTCCCACCATTTTGCCTTATTCTTGGTCTATATTGGTTTTGGTTAAAAAAATTAGTATAAATAAAGGTTGAAATGGAGATGTTTTGGACACCTTGTAGTAGTTCTCTAGCATTCTTGTATTATTTTTTCCAACTTCTTTTGCCATTTCCCCTCTAGTCCTTGTAAGGAGTTTTTGAGTTTCTTTATCCATTTGGTTTGTAAATCTTCAAAGGAAATGTATTTTTTAAAAGTGTAGTTATTGAAATCCTAGGAGACCGATTGCTTTAATCCATTTGCACCAAGTGACAGACAATAATACCTTAAAGACAAATGATTGATTATTGATAACAACATATTACTAGCTTACTCTGATTCTAAGTTCTTCAACAAGTAAGTAACATAGTTGTACACTAGTTTTAGATTAAATATATAATTGTCTTTATATGTGATGCATGCTAGTATCTCTTTTAATTCAAGAGTAATTTTAAATACTAATTTATATGCTTAGAATTCATACAAAGTCTTTTTTATTTAACTCCATACACATATATTGTCACACCCGGACATCGCAGCGACCGATTAAAAGTTAAATCTCATGAAAAAAGAACAGATATCTGACATCTTGTTTTTTTAGGGGAAAATATATTGTTTGAGGAGTCGTCACTTAGTATTATGGTCACTAGAAACCCTAACTGGTCAACATAGATTCTATGACACGAGACTGGTTACGCAAAAGGAAAGATGCTATCACCCCTTAAGCGTCCTACCTAAGGCAGGCTGCATTGCAGGTTTTGTCTAAATTACTAATAATTTGTTCTCCTTTTTTCTTTTTTATTCTTCCTTTCATGTTCCTGACTCTGGCGTCAGTGAACAATTCCTACGAATATTTTCAACTTTGGCGTTGGTAAATATCGCGCAAATCCAAAAAACAAATACGATACTCCTGAGTCTGGTGTTAGTGAATAATTTCGCACAAAACAGAATTTGAAGAAGAATTTTTCTATGCCATTTTCCTTTTGGTTTATCCTTTATTATTATTTTCCCTTTTTAGATGAAAATAAAAAAAAGCATTGTACGACAAATTTGCATTTAACAGTAATAGTCCATAGATTAAACACATAGCTGAAAAAAATACAAAACACAAAGAAAAAAAATAAATCAACGTGCGAGGGGCCTGAAAATAAATCAACGAAGATCCCCAAATATTTTTAGAATTTTTTTTATATAAAAAAAAGACTTGTTTGGCCAAATATCAAACTAGAATGGGCATAAAAATTATGGCCAAGGCATAAGGGTGTGTTTTGCCAAACACACCCTTAGTAAACACAATTTGGGCTGGCTGGGCCTAAAGCCCAGACCCAGCCCACTCTTTTTTGTTTTGGGGGCTGGGTCTAGCCCAACCAATATGGGTTTGGTTGGACCTAGCCGGCCTAGCCTGGTCACTGGGCAGCAAGCACACGTGAATCAACTCACGCGTGCACTATACAATGCGAAGGTAATTAAATTACCTTCGCACTGTTTTCTTGCAAACACTTATACAACACAGAGAGAAGGAAGAAGACTTTACTTGGCGAAGACGAAGGCGAAGATAACAGTCCGGGCACCGGCTGGAGAATGCTCTCCTTCTCCTCCTCTTTTCAGTCTCTCCTCCCTTTGTTTTTGGTTTTTTTTTTGTTATGGGTTCTCTCCTCTGTGTTCTTATTCTGTCGTCTCTCCCTCTGTCTTGGTTTTTTTTCTCTGTTTTCTCCTTTTTGTTCCTCCCTTCCTATTTTTTTGTCGACTGCTGGGTATTTATAAGGATCAATCCTCCTCTCCCTCAGCCTAACATCTCTCCTCCTGATAAGCACGACTGAGGGAGACGATTCCTGCTAGGACTCGGACAAGAAGTCTAATCCTTATCTCGCCGGGTTGTGATTACCATGAAGATAAAGATTGCTCTTCTGTGTTTTGATAGGACTAGGATGCTGGTGTTTCACACTTTCCTTTCCTTCTTTGCAGGTGGGCGTTCGGTGCTTTGAATATGAAGACGACGAACAGCGCCTGATTGAAACGACGCTGTTTTGGGGTTGGAAATGGCTATTTCCAATTTGGTCCTTGAAGTTTTTGAATCCTTGCATTCAAACCCCTGGTCTTTTAATTTCAGATTTTAACCTCTTTATTATTAAATAATAAAAAGAAAACAAAAAGGGTCCAAATTTAAGTTACAACAGTTGCCCCCTCTTTACAATAATTACGCTGCAAAGGCATTGGAAAATTCATTTTCTTTTGGCTTTGTATAGTAAGTTTGTAAAGAAAAGTAAACGTGAAGACCATTTTTTTTTTGCAACGGTCTCATTGTAATGGGTGACCTATTCAAGTCAAAATAAATAAGCAAATAAATAAAATACAAAGAAAAGGTTTCATTGTAATGAGTAACCTACCCAAATGGAAAAAATAAAGGGTCTCATTGTAATGGGTGACCTACCCACGTGGAAGAAGAAAGGGTCTCATGAGAAAGGGTCTCATTGTAATGGGCGACCTACCCAAATAGAAAAAAAAAAGGGTCTCATTGTAATAAGTGACCTACCCAGGTGAAAAAAGAAAGGGTCTCATTATAATAGGTGACCTACCCAAGAAAAGGATCTCATTGTAATGGGTGACCTACTCAAGTGGAAAAAGAAAGGTGGTGGATAAATACTAAGAGACTGTTTTTTTGGCCTAATTCTCACGGGCGGCCTGTCCCGGTCACAAACTTCTCAAATGCGAGAAACTTTCAAAAGAATTTTCAGTTCTTGGCCATTTCAGGGCGACCTTCCATTTTGATGGATCCCATCAGGGATTTCTCCTATGAAATTTTGCAAAACTCATTGTTCAATGTCTCAAAGTTTAGATGATATGCATGCATCTTTACCTAGTTTGAAATATAGGCCTTCATTCCTTCTTAATCTTCTTGTTGCTAGATTGGTGAGGACTTGTTACCTCTGATTTGGGTCATCTTTGTCGTTTGGCTTCTAGCCCACTCGAGTTGGCCCATGTAAGTCTCTCTTCCCAGATTTGTTAACACAACTCAGCCTTCATGGTGCCCATCGTGACCCACTTGCTTGCTTACGTCAAATAATTTGAGAGGATCATTTATTACTCCCTGTCTCATTTCTAAAAACATTCAGTGTCACTTACTGAAACGATTAAACTGCATTTTATAAACCAAAATACCCCCTTATCTTGTTGTAGGAAATGTTCCTCTCTCTTTTTTCCTATAAGGGATTAATTCTCCTTCTAAACACAATGTTGCCCCTTGTACTGGTCATGTGTGCTTTGTTTGCGACTTAAACAAATAATGGTTGTTAAAGACTATTCTCTTATTTCTATCCTTTTCAGTTTGGCGAAGGAGTATTTGTCCAGAATAAATATTGAAATATTGATCTTGTATGTTTGACAATTTTATCTTTGGTGAAAGTATGTCATGAGGTGACTTTCTGTTTTTTTAGGTTTTCAAAGTGAAGGGTTGAGAAAAAGCTCGAGGTTTTGTTTCAGAAAAACTTGTCTTTTTTTGAACACTCATTTTATCAGCATGAATAATAATGAGTAGTTTGTTCTCGATGTCATGACTCCTATGAAAAAAGTAATCTTTGCATTTTGAGAGCATTGTTTATTGTTCAAGATTGCTTGCTTGCTTGATGAGAAAGGACTTCTACAGGCACGTTGACACGATCAAAAGATTGATGTCTTATCCCAAGTGCATGAGTGTCGAAGTAATAAATAACTCGGCAAGACCGGGGTCGAACCACAGGGAGGTGAACTATATAAAATTATAAACAACAAATGAAAAGGAGTTGAAGAGAACTTGTGAGATGTAATATTGATGTAAGGATTAAACAAGGATAAAACAATTATCAAGGTTAGAGGATTCAGTAATGGTATTTCAAATAAGTAAAGTATAAACTCTTTTTATTACTCAACTGGAAACCACACACAAAGGAGGTTCCAATCGGATTATAAATTATTAACATGATTATATTAATTATCTTATTTGAGTAATGCTAATACTTGTAAATGTGGTCAGGTATTCATGATGATAACTTATGTTAACAACAAATCAAGTTCCTTTCATAGCACAAGTGTCGGCTATACCATACAATATGATATAAAAGTGCCAAGTATTTGTTGTACCAAGGGTTGTACAACCCAAATCTAGATTAACCATTTAACAAGCAAGGTATTAAGAGTGAGTAAGATAACAAATACAAAACATGTTAGTATCAAACATTAAAGTCCATGTTGAGTTTATATTATACTTATTCTTACACTATTAGTGTACCCTTTTCATATTGACAAAATTAACTTAGCTAAACATCATGAAGAAGAAAAACATAAATAAACAATATAAGAATATAAACATGATATAAGTTAACTAAGTATAGTAAAGGAAGTGAAAAACATAAACAAGAGATTAATATAACATAAAATAAAACTTGAACATTACAAAATACAAAGAGAGAGAGAGTGATCTTGATATGAACACCAAGATGTCTAAATGTATGGTAAATGCCTCCTTTTATAGGCTAAAATTCAGAATTATTGATTTGATGACTAATTATTGAGTGGGTGGCCACCTCTTGACTTGGTGACAACCATTATCTTCTTGTCTGAACACAACGTCATTGTTAACATCATAATTTGAATAGATAATCCGCATGAAAGTTCTGTGCATTTGTCTCAGCTTTCCAACAAAATTAGAATGAGCTCATTTGGACTTCTAGAACTCGAGATATGGGCTGAACACTGAACAGTGTCTGGGCTATAGGACATATTCCGACTTCTCTTTTATTGCTACAATCTGAACTTGAAAACGACTGTTTTGAATCTTGGACTCTTCATGAAAGTTTTAGGCCTATGTCTTAGCTTTCCATCCATATAAACCAGACCTAAATCCATGTTCTACAGCTCCAGTTATGATCCAATAACCGAATGATGTTGTAGTTTGAATTGAACCAGCATCTCTTCTTTAAGCTTAGCCCTCTCTTTATCTTTTCACTTTCAATAGTTAAAAACATCAATCAATCCTTTAAATTATGAGATATGCCTGCATTGAAAATGAGTATTTACCATAAATTAAAGATATCTTATGTTATCAGACTTGTTATTATAAAACATGCTTAAGTTAGGGAATTTAATGATACTTTAAGTGCAATATGATGATATAAAACCTTGATAAAAATACACTTTTAAGTACTAATCACACGTAACGAAGGTTGTGTTTTTTTTTTGCTATGAAAAAAAAGGATTTGTAAGGCTCAAAGAGTGTTTCAGGGTTTCAAAGACTGAGGATCACTATTAGTAGTTCGACTCTTTATGTCTTTCATCTTTTCTTTTGCCGCTTTTCTTTAATTCACCCTTTTCCTTTTTTTTTAATTATATATATTGCTTTTCTTAAGGCATACTCACTTTATCTTTGTTATTACTCCTTCTCATGATTTGAGCATGCCCCCAGCATTTGAGTTTCTTGGGCTCCTTTGCTTTTTCAGCTTACTCACGGCTGTTTCATCTTTTAAAATTTTCAGTTGCCCCCAGTGTGGGGTGTGATCCTAGTCGAGATTTTCATGCAAGAAAAATTATTCAGACTTAAAAAGGACCGCAAGGGATATACTTTTTAGAATGTGAAAGGAATAACAAAGATGACCTTTCCTCATTTCAAGCGCAAGCATTTAAGATCAATAAACTTTGACCTCATCCAGTGTGATGATTTGGAATTTCACAAAGAAATGCATTTCATGAAATTATGAACAACAAGTCTACTACATACCATTATGCATACATTGAAAACACAAGGTTCAAAGGTCATGGTGTGAGGGTGAAAGTTCATATTTTATTCGTGCACTTTTAGTTCAGAGTTTAGTCACCTCAATGAAAGAGTTGTTTAATTCATGTGTCATTCTACAAGTAGAATATCAAAAATATTTTTTCAAATAAACATCAAATTATTCATTGAAATCAAAACGCAAGTTCAATTATTTTTTAAAAAAACTCCAATATGGAAAGGATTTTGGGTAGAAGAAATGATTTGAATCTATGAGATCACGCGAGGTTGCAAGGTAAATTTATGGGTTCTTTGGTACTTGCAAGCACTTTCTATGAAAAACATGCAAAGAGAATTTATTGGCCCAACCCTTTTTTCATTGATTTGATAAGAACTTATACATCATGGATAATATTTCTTTACAGAATTAGAGTTCACAGGCCTGACTACGTCTTCTCCATCCATTCTTGTCAGTATCAATGCTCCTCTAAAAAATACCTTATTCACTATGTAGGGACTTTCATAATTGGGTGTCCATTTACTACGATCTTCTCCTGGTAGTAATAGGATTTTCCTCAACACGAGATCTCCTTCTTTAAACTCCACTGGTCGAACTTTCTTATCATATGCTTTAGCCATCTTTCTTTGATACAACTAGTGGTGACAAATTACGGCTAACCTTCTCTCGCTGATCATGTTTAGCTGCTTATATCGTTTCTTGGCCCACTCAGCCTCATCGAGCCTTGATTCCATGAGGACCTTTAAAGAGGGAATCTCTACTTCCAATGGTACCACTGCCTCCATTTCGTATACTAAAGAGTATGGCGTAGCCCCCGTTGAGGTCCTCACTGTTATTCAATATGCATAGAGAGCGTAAGGAATCCATTCATGCCAATATTTGTAAGTAATCACCATTTTCTGAACAATCTTCTTTATATTTTTATTAGCAGCTTCTACAGCGTTGTTCATCTTAGGTCTGTAAGGGGACGAATTGGAATGCTTGATCCTCCACTTGGTGCATAACTTTGCTATCATCTTTCCATTGAAGTTTTGGGCATTACCGGTCACTACTCTTTCGGGTACCCCATATCTACAGATTAGATCTTTCTCGATGAATCTTTTGACTACTTTCTGAGTCACATGGGTGTATGAGTAGACCTCTACCCATTTAGTGAAGTAATCAATCGCTAGTCAGGAGTAAGTTAGAGAGAGAGAGGCTCCCGGTTGTAGTGAGAGAAAGCTCACTAGCGTTCTACTTGTGTGCGTCTGTTCCTCTCCCACTGTGCAACATCATCTTCTCTTGCTCTCTGTACTCTAGCGGTCTCTTCTTTGGATCGAGCTTCTCGTCACGCGGTTCAGTTGCGGTGGTGCTTTCAAACCCTAGGTGCGCGGGTAGCTCCTAATTGACCTTTACGTCCAGCAATCTCCCGATTGTCCGGTCTTTGAGGGTTTTCTCTTGGTTCAATCATGGGGAAATCTAAAAAGAAATGATGATGCTTCACGATGCCTAATTTGATGGTCCTTGTCTCACACCACGGGCTTCCCCTGTTGGACATCGTTGCTCTTGATCTCTTCAACGGGATCCCCCCTGACCCCCAGGTGTCCCAGCTGTTGGGCTGGTTTGTTCTACTTCTCCATCTTTTGCTTCACAGGTACTAGATTCTGAAGCGGCTCTGTTGGTCGAAACCCTAGCTCTCCCAGCAACAACCAATGTCGTGCTAGC
>Ga0307518_10002927_pt1 | contig 12398 bp, 8 predicted proteins | sample 25_EM_MG_FD_203889 | JGI IMG/M metagenome (GOLD analysis project Ga0307518, IMG submission 203889) | Populus trichocarpa ectomycorrhiza microbial communities from riparian zone in the Pacific Northwest, United States - 25_EM | ecosystem: Host-associated > Plants > Roots > Unclassified | place... | reverse complement strand
TAATGTGATCTAAATAAATTTTTTGTATTCAAATATAAAAAAAATCAAATGATAAAAAAACAAATACAAAACATTCGAATTAAACAACAACCTCAAAAACATGTAAGAAGTAATTTAACTTTTTTTTTAAAAAAAGTGTGGTCCTAGGTCAATCTCGCACCCCTTTGCCATAATTTTTTTTCTTTTATAAAAGATGGATATCAAATACAAGACATTCAAATTAAAAAAACAACCTCAAAAACATGTAAGAAGTAATTTGACTTTAAAAAAAGAAGTGTGGTCCTAGGTCAATCTCACACTCCTTGGCCATAATTTTTTTTCTTTTATAAAGGGTGGATAACATATTGTTTGTCATCATTTTTTTTATTTTTTTTTAAAAAAACAAATAGCAGGTCGCCTGCTGCTGGCCAGCTTAAAATTCGAGCATCGATCACTGTGGTGCTCAGAAAATTATAAGGCGGGGGTTTTTTGGTTGAAAATATATGTTTTAACTCATTTCATCCCAAAACACCTAATAACCACCACAAAAACCTTCCTAAACCACATACTAAACTCATAATGCCCCAAAATCACTGAAGAAAATCAAAATGATCTGAATCTCAAAAGTCAAAACTGAACTTGATCTCTATTTTCAAACATTTTTAAAGGGAAAACTTACCAACATCAAACTCTTATTGTGGAATGAACTTGTTGATACCAAGTTTAATAATTTTTGTTGTTGGAATCATAACAACCAATTATTTTCTCTCCTTCATTGTTTTCAACAACTTTCTCTGTAACTCAAGGATTGAAAAACAAACAAAATAAACTTTTGAACAAAAAATAGTTGATGTAAATTTGAGGTGCGCCATGTATTTTATTTGTATTTCACATTTCAGTTCTCTACCTTTTATTGTATTTAAATAATAATTTTGAATCTAATTTCATATAATTAGACGGTAAAATGATGCAATTAAAAAAAGAGTTTGACAATTATTTTTCATTTTATATTTCTACTATAATTGAGAATCAAATTTTATATAATTATATAGTAAAATTACACAACTAAAAAATATAAATTAAAAAAAAAATTGGGCAAGAGGATCACTGTTTATGTAAACAGCGGCTGCCTTCAAATATTTTAGTTTTTGTTAAATATACATAAATAAATAAAACTAGGGGTAGAATATGCTTCTATACAGAGAATAAAATAGGGTTTCAAGGTTTGGACTTTCAATCTTGGATGAGAAAGGAATTTGATCAGGACAGCTATTTGTTTTTTCAATGGACCTCTTTGACAACGTGGAATGATAAGAAGTGTATTGGAGAAATTTCATTAGTTTAGTTTAATGCATTATGTTGAATTAAGTATAATACATAAAATATTGGATTTAGAGAATCAATGGGTGGGTTTTTTTTTTATATATAATGAAAACCTTCTTTTTAACCCATTTTATTTAAAACACCTAATAATTATCATAAAAATATTTCAAAACCACATGTATTGAATTCATAATAACTCATAATCATTTAATAAATTAAAATCAACTAAATTCTAAAAGTCAAACAAAACTCAATCTTTCTTTTCAAATATTTTTAAAAAGAAAACTTACTAACATAAAACTAAGTCGCTAATACCAAGCTTAATAATTTTTGTTGTTGGAATCGTGGCAACTAACTATTTTTTTTTCATTCATTATTTTTGACAATCTAAAATAAAATTTGTCTTGAATTTAAGGTGATCTATGTATTTTCTTTGTATTTCACTTTAGTTTATTGTATTTCAATTATAATTTTGAATCTAAATTCATATAATTAGATCGTAAAAAAATACAGCTAAAAAAATATGTTTAGCAATTATCTTTTGATTTCATATTTTTACTATAATTTAGAATTAAATTTTATATAATTATACAGTAAAATTACGCAACTAAAAAATAAAAAAATTTAAAAATAGGATGAGGCTCACTGTTTATATAAACAGTGGCCGCCTTCAATTGTTTTTAGTATTTGTTAAATATATATAAATAAATAAAACTAGGGGTGGAATATGCTTCTATACAATGAATAAAATAGGGTTTCATGGTTTGACTTTCGATCTTGGATAAGAAAGGAATTTGATCAGCACAACTATTTCTTTTTTCAATGGACCCCTTGACAACGTGGAATGATAAGAAGTGTCTTGGAGAAATTTCATTATTTGGATTTGTTTTGCAGTTTGGTTGTGGTTGCTTTTTAAATAGCTTTTTGTGTTAAAATACATGCCAATAATATTTTTTTATTTTTTAAAAATCATTTTTGACATCAGCACATCAAAATGATTTGAAAACACTAAAAACATATTAATTTCAAGTTAATAAAAAAATAAAAAAATTTTAAATTTTATCAAAAATACTTTTAAAACACAGAAAGAAACAAACTCTAATCACGGACTTGTCCTGCGGATTCCAGTGGCTTTTTACAAATTTATTTGACGAGATGAAAAACAATGGATATGTTAACCGGCCATTGGCTCTGCATATATATATATATATATATATTACTAAAAACAATCCACTATATTTATCACACATACATAAAAATTTATGTTGTTAACAAATTAGCAAATAATAATTAGAAAAGTGATGATTATATATTTAATTTATAAACATGCAATATAATTATAATATGACAACTTGCAACAAAATATATATATTCTAGCATGGACACTAAATATATATCATACTTCTAATTGATATCAAAATAAAATCTTAACATGCATACTATTCACACAATATATTTTTGTATAAATTAGAATAAAAACAATAGAAATGTATTTATTTGTTGAAGGGCTATAAAATTGATTAAATTTTATTATTTTCAAATATTAATTATTTGTTCTTAAAGTTCTATTACTTCTCGGTTGGTGCAAAATGTTTTTATTAAAATTTTAACATCACTATCTTGTTTATGTGCGCTCTTAAATAAAATCCAATGAACTAAGAAAATAAAACTAAATTATCTCTTTACAGTGAATAAACCCAAAATCCAGTCTATGAAGAAATTTAGAGAGGAAAGAAGGCTTTTAAAAATTGAAAAGAAATGTTGGGAAATTAGATGAAAATGAGTGTTAAATTCTGTTAAAACAATGTAAAATTAACCAATCCAAACTGTCACATTCTTAAAAATATAATTTCCACAATATTGCCTTTTAAGGGAAATATATATAAAAAACATGGTGATATTTTTCACTCTACTGAAATTTTAGTAGAGTTTTTCTTATATTTGGATTATACCAGGTTATTGACATCTTTATATATATCATAAATTCAATACCACAATCATGATCCAATTACTCTGAACCTTATTCCACATCAACATAACTAAAAAAATAACATACATTTATTTTCCATACAATTTTAAAAATATAAGCAAAAACTAATAAACTCAATTTTTATATAGCATGCTTATTTGAACAAATATAAAGAAACATTAGAATTTAAAATTATAAACATCTTTTAAGACCTCATTTGTTTGCTGGAAAGTAATTTCCTTTTGGAAGTGAATTCCGGAAAAGTGAATTATTTTCTAATGTTTGGTAGTGTAATGAAAAATAAATTGGAAAACACTTTTCAGTGTTTGGTTATGTCATGGAAAATGAGCTGAAAAATAACTTATTAATGTTTTATTTTTCTCAAGTTTATTAAAATAATGAGGAAAAAATCTTACAAATTAAAAAGTTGAATGAGAATGAAAAAATGATAAGGGAAAAACAAATAACAATTATAAAAATTAAATTTTAAGAGATGAAATTGAAAAATAAATATTCAAAACAAAATATATATAGCAATTAAAAGTTTGATGATCAAATTTGATATAATCAGCAAATAATATGATATTTTTAATTTTTTCATAACTTCTGAAAAGTGTTTTCCGCCCAAATTTTACAGGAAAACACTTTTCTAGAAATCAAGCCAAATTTTTCTTTGACTGGAAAGTATTTTACGTTGACTAACTTTTCTAATGGGAAATAAACATATGAAAATTTAAAAATTAATTTTCCAGAAACTACTTTTCAGGAAACAAACATAACCTAAGTTTTATCTTAAATAATATAAATTTCAATTTCAATTCATAAAATTAATAATAATAAAAAAAAGAATTTGGAAAAGAGGTTGTCAACCACAACCGTGTATCAACTGCCCCCTCAAGGCCTCAACCTTATCCCTCCTCATTAAATTTTAATAACGATCACAACCGTTTATCTACACCATCATCTCTCCATGATGATCAAAACATTAATTAATTCATTTTCTTTAAAGCATTGTACATGGAGCGTGCAATTGTCAAAAGACATGATGGTGTTTTGCATAAAGAAAATGTGAACGCATAATAAAAAGTCAACAAGATTAGAGATAATTTTTCAAGCAAATGGCCATCTACAAAATTCCACTGAACATGACGGTAAGTGATGGACAGGTGTCGAAGAACGAACGGGATGACCAACACGTGTCTCCAGCCTACTGGATCAATGAGCATTGATTGAAAACAAAGTGCTTGCTTCGCGAGTAGAAGCTAGCTGGTTCGGAGAGCGACCTAAAAATGCTCGAATTATTAATCAAGCAAAGATGAAGTGAGGTAAGAGAGAGGTTAGTTGAAATCAACGGCGTGATTATATAAAGTGCAAGAGAGCTGGTGAGATAAATCAAGAAAGAACAAGAGTGGTTCACACTAAAAGAAAGAAGAAGAAAACAGTGAGAGAAAAGTAAAGGCAAGGGCGCTTAGTGAGCTCTTTGTGATTGTTGATTTTTAAGTTTTAATCGACCCCCCCTCTCTGTAATGCCCCGCTTCGCTGAATCCCTTTCTGTTAATCATCTGTCTTTCAAGTTGTGATTTCTGGGTTTGTTTTTCTGATGAAAGTAGTGTTTAAAAAGCAAACTTAAGAAGGATTTTAACGAAAGCCAGGTGTTTTCAGAATCGAGATCCAGGTTTTTTTTTTCTTAAACGTTTTTATCTTTCATATTCTGTTGATTTTAAGCTATTTCTTCTTTTGCTAGCTGAATCAGCTTGAAGGGTTGTTTTTAAGTTCCCTCAAGGTTGGTTTTTTAGGTTCTTGAATCCAAAGAGGTTGTCTATTTCTATACCTCTCTTACTTTCTATTTTGTAAAGCACAAACCTGTTCTTTAAATTTAAATCAAGAACTAGGTTTTTTTTTTTCTTCTGAATTTTTCTTCTTGTCTATAATTTTGAGCTTTTCTTGAAGGCATGGCAGCTACAATGGATCTCTACAGTAGCATATCGCTTCAATCAGACCCCTTGGTGGGCGAGTTAATGGAAGCACTTGAACCTTTTATGAAAAGTGCTTCCTCAATAGCTACCCCATCTCCTTCTCAAACCCCTAACTATCCTTCTTCTCCTTCTCAAACCCCTAACTATCCTTCTTCTCCTTCTTTACCTTCTCTCCCTTCTACTTCTTACGATTACTTCTTTTCTTTCTCTACACCATCACATCTACAGCAACAGCAACAGCCCTTTTTGTACCCAGACGTTTGCTGCTCCACATCGACGGCCTACCCATTTTCAACTGGGTTCTCGATTAACGACCCAATGGGTCTCCAGCAGCCATCTAGTTCAATTGGGCTCAACCACCTTACCCCAAACCAGATCCACCAGATCCAAACCCAAATCCACCAAAATAACAGCCACTCTTACCTTCGAACTTGCCAACAACCGCAAACCCTCAAATTTTTATCTCCGAAGCCAGTCCCCATGAAACAAATGGGTACACCATCAAAATCCACGAAGCTTTACAGAGGAGTAAGGCAAAGGCACTGGGGCAAGTGGGTCGCTGAGATCCGTTTACCCAAGAATAGAACCCGTCTCTGGCTCGGCACCTTTGACACAGCAGAGGAGGCGGCTTTGGCTTATGACAAAGCAGCTTACAAACTCAGAGGCGACTTTGCAAGGCTTAACTTCCCTAATCTACGCCACCAAGGGTCCCACATCGGCGAGTACAAGCCTCTCCATTCCTCGGTTGATGCGAAACTCCAAGCTATTTGCGAGAGCTTGGAGAATTCTTCGCAGCAGAAACGAGGAAAAGTAGAGAAGCGAAGTAACTCGACCAAGAAGGAAACCAGCTTGGTGGTGGGGACACAGGAGGAGGAGCCGGTGGTCAAGTCTGAGACACCGTCCCCGGTGTTGACGGAGAGTGATGGGTCGGGTGGATCTTCGCCCTTGTCTGATCTGACGTTTCCGGATATTGAGGAAGCACCGTTAGAGTTTGACTCGGGGAATTTTATGTTGCAGAAGTATCCTTCTTACGAGATTGATTGGGCTTCAATTTTATCTTAAATTTGTCTGTCCTGTATTATTGTCTTTTTTTTTTTATGTACTTTTTAGATTTAGGGATTTGGTTGCTGCAATGAAGTTTTTGGCAGTTGCAGCAGGGCCAAAGTATCAAGCCTGTATTTGTATTAGTGTCGGACTCGTATCATGTCTGTAGTTATTTGTGGTAGGTAAATATATGTTGGAGTCAGGTAAATCTCCAAGCATGGTTAGCTGGTCTCCTTTTATTGCTAGCTCGATCATGAAGGACCTTGTATTTTCTCGTTGGTGTCCGTCCATAGTCCATACTGGTCTTGATGTAATTCAACTTTATTATCGCTATGAATTTGTTGTACTTGAAATGTAAATTTTTTTTTTATAATCTGTAGGCTTGCAATTTCAGTAACTATCCCGATGTAGAGAATCGCCTAACACTTTGATTATATCTTTGCTTGATCAAGAGTGAAGATTTGCCTTAGATGAATAACCGCCTCTCAGACTGCCTTGTGATTTTGTGGCTCTAGATTCTGGGTGTCTTTTAAGTGTTGCGCGCATAGGGGGGCAGCGCGCTTGGGGATGCACAGGAGCGGGCTCAGCCCCCTTATCCTCAGGTCTCGATAGCTAGGCAGCTGCGGACCGCATGTCTTCTCAAACTGATCTAAATCAGATCCTGAGATATTCTGACGGTCCAATGCGAACCTGGTTCTCTCAGGCCAGAGAATACCTGATGACCACTGCTCCCGCGAGAGTGTATAAACTCTTGTGAAATGGATATTTTGCGTGATGGAAAGAATTCTACATGTCATGGTACTGCTTATGTGCAGCACATGATTAGATGGTACTGTTATACTATCAATTTAAATGGGAAGTACATAAAGAGTTGCAAGATATCTAACTGATAATCGACTAACGAACAGAAATCATTGAAGGATTGTCTAAGCGAAACTTAGAAGATAAAAGTTACCGATGTAAATAAAAGGAATGCGTATAGAAACACGTATAATAAGCTAACATAATTTAAAGGCAGAGGTTATCAACAATTGCCATTACTACGAGTTCAACAAAAACTCGAAATAATTGCATCACAGTTTTATCAAGTTTCCATCCCCTTTAGGTTTACAAGAGATTTGGGTACGGAAAAAAAGAAAAAAAAGGGAGGAGTGGAGCTACCTGTCAAATTAATTCTTTAGAATAATGGCATCAAAAAAATCAAAATTACTAGGAAGTTTATAAGAGAAAGATGAATTAATTAATGTTCCTATTGGAACAGAACATGAAATACCAACTTTTCAGAAAAAAGAAAGTTAGAAAAGAAAAAAGAGAGAGACATATACATGATTATAAGAGAGATATGCACGTCTTGAGGAAATATTAGAGGAAACTAATAGAAAAATTGATAAAAAATATTGACGCCTTGCTGAAGAAATGAAGGAAAAACATAAGACTAGAATAAAAATTTATGATGATTATTACAACAGGATTGCAGTGATAAATGATAGGTCAACTCATATTGGGCTAGAGTCCAATGTTTGAGAAAGATAGACTTGTGAAAGGGATTTAACAAGAAATTTTGAAGGGTTTGAAAGGAACTTAGAAGGAAATTTTGAAAAATTACATAACTTTAATAAAGTTTCTTGTTAAGAAGTTGTTAAAACACTGGAAGATGTTAATCTTAAATTAGATGCCAAAATAAAGAGTGAAAATGATGAAATAATAGATGACTTTAACCATGTAATGATGAAAACAGTTAATAAGATATCTAAATAAGTGGCAGTTGAAGTCAAAAACCACATAAATAATAAGAAGGTTAAAGAATCAAACTTTAAGAAAACATATCCTAATACAATTAGTAAAGAGCCAATTTGACCAAAGCAGTTCAACTTAAAAAGTAGCTTCTCACCAGAATCTAGAATAAATTTAGGAAAACTTGTAGTTGTGAAAGAAGCTGAAAATAATTTAAAAGCAAGAATTATAAATTATGAAAATATTTTGCCAAGATACATGGGCTAAAAATGATTCCAAAGTTTAACACCCCATTAGATAGAATTGATCCAGAATATATTTTAGGGATAGTTGAACAAGTTTATGGTCCAAGGGTTCAACAAATTCACATACCAACTTATAAGAAACGCTATCCAGACTACATAGATAGAATGTGCCCTTATCCCACCAAGTTTAGATTCCCAGACTTTATGTAGTTCAATAGTCAAGGGTCAATATATGCTCTGGAACACATAACTAGATTCATCTGCCACTGTAAAGAAGCTGTTGATTCAAAATTTCTAAAGTTAAGATTGTTTCTAAATTCATCAACAGAAAGTGCATTCACTTGTTATATAAATTTATCATCGAACTCTGTTCAGAATTGGAATGACATGTAAACTATATTCCAGGCACACTTTTCTAGGACATAACCAGAGTTTGTGTTGACAGATTTAGTAAAATTAAAACAATACCCTATCGAGACTCTGAAGCAATATTTAGATATATTTATGGAGGCTAGAGGTAAATATTGGTTTAGGATTCATGAAAAGAAATTTATAATGATTACACAACAAGGTTTGGAATGAGAATTAAGAAAGAAATTCGCAAGGATGAAGTTCAAGTATATATATGAGTTGGGGGCAAGAGTTTCTAGGTACAAGAGTTTATTAAGAGAGGAAGTAGAGGAAAAGATCCTAATTTATAGAACTATTGTCAAGAAACAGTAGATGTAAACATTGTAGAGTTCGTAAATGGTGAGCCAATAGTTTACAATACATTAACATAAAAGAATGGTAAAGCTTTAAAGATCTCTAAGTTCAAACAATGAAAAAAATTATTCATTTGATATAAATCAAGCTGATGCTATTCTTGATTGATTATTAGTAAACAAAAGAATTAAAATTAAAGGGAAACATAAACAAATGACCGAAGAAGAATTGAAAGGGAAGAATTTTTATAAATGGCATGGGGTGATTGGCCATTCCATAAAAAAATGTGTAATATCTAGAAACGTAATCTAGGATTTGATAGAATCAAAGTATGATAAGTTTTCTGACAAAAATATGAATCGATGATAACCTTTTTCCTTCAATTAATACATTGTTAGTTAATATGATGACCATTGCTAATGATATTTTATTGCTCTAGGGCATCCCCTTTATGACTATTATTGCAATTAGGATGTTTGATGCCTTGGTAGTAGATCAAATATTTAGATTCACGGTAGTGAAAAAAATCACAGGATACTAAAGGATTGTGCAGATGACATATGACTATGTGTCATACTACTAATAAATATGAAAATTTCAGGAGATTTGTTAGAGGTAGAGTAGTGAAAGGAGTAATAAGCCTCAATGAGGAATATATGCAAATTATAGAGTTGTTAGACTCAAGTGAGCTCTTAAGATCTAAAATGATGCAAGAAAGATGGAATAATACCGGTGTAAAGGTTGATTGTGAATGAGAAGACTGATCCAGATGAACCCCAACAAGGAATAATGTTCTTCCTAGTTAACTAACTTCTTACATTGTTTCTTCTTCGCAAGCCACTATTGTTTAGGTGTTGTTGAGGAGAAGTTGGTAAGACTAGACAAGAATGAGGTGGCTCATGGTGCTAGTGGTATTGCTTCCCTGCGTGGTGGTTACTGTTACTCCTCTACTACCGTTGACGGTCGAAGGTAGATGGCGATGACTGTAAAATAAATGAGCTATGGTTCACGATGCAGGTAAATGGGCTGCCACGGGTGGTGTTGGTTTTGATTGTTTGGGAGAAAAACTGTGAGTGAGTTGTTTTAATGGTGACAACCACTGTGGGTGGTGACAAATCTTCCAAAGGCCAATGTGAGAGGGGCACGACTTTAAATTTCAAGTGATTGTCTTGAAAGTGTTTTTTTTTGGATAGGGGAGATGATGCTTGGCCATGGGGAGAATGACCAGTAATGGCGAAGGAGAGAAGATGTGTGGTAGTCAGCGATGAGGAAGAAAAAAAGAGTAAAGAGAAGTATTTGTTGGCTGTTGCTTAGTTCTCGGGAGGTGGTGCTAACGTTGATTACGACTGAAGGGGAAGCTAGTAGTTTGACAATGATAAGGAATAAGGTCGACTATGATAGAAGGCTTGGTTCCCTTTGTTTCAAAATAATCCACTCCCATTTTTTTTTTTTTTATGGTGGGGTGTGCTGGACTAGAAGGTCCACGATGTGGCATTATGTCTTCTTCCTTTTATCGGTGGCGGTTGATGTTACAAAAATGGGTGAGATAAGGTTCTTAGGGTTTGTTGATGGATGGAAGGTAGTATTTGAATAACTGATTGAATATGCCATTTTCCCTCTCTTTTTGGCAGCACACACAATTAATTTATTTTGTAATTTCTTTGGCTTGAAGGGAAAGCAAACCAAAGTCAACCATTGGATTTCAAGAATTAATCTTTATCACTAATTTGATTTTTGTTGCTTTGTAAGAATAACTTGGAGGCAAAGCAAATAAATATGAACCTCTAAGATTAAGAAAATTGATTGTGGACTGCTTGATTAAAAACCGGGTTCATTGGTCAGAGGCTATTCAATTTTAAAATTGGTTTTCTCCCTTCCACAATTACAATTAAATCATTGAAACATAAATGCATTTCTTTTTCTTCTTCTTCTTCTTCTTTTTTAATGTTTTGACTTTTGAAAAAAGGCAACATCAATGTTGACTCAATGAGCATATTAAAAACCGAACGCATCTAAAGTATATTTTTTATTTTAAATTCTTTGAAAAAAGCACTGAAAATGATGGAAATACATAAAAAAACATATATTTTTTTGGGGTTTTGTCGTCTTTTGGTTTGCTATTTTTGGATACTTGTTTTTCAAGAAAATTTAAAAATGGGGTTGAAGACTGTGTAGCAAAAGATGCCTCCTCTTTACAATATTTACGGAGCAAAGATTTATCAAGGTTTTGCATAGTAAGCTTGTAAAGAAAAAGTGTTTGTCGGACTTGCTGGATGATCCACCCATCTTGGAATTACAGAAACTTTTCTTTTTAAAAGAAAATTATCTCATTATTACGGGTGACCTGTCTCTTTTAAAATAAAAAATTGGTCTATTTTCATGGACAACCTACCATTGTTAAATTCTAAAAATAATTTCAGCAAGCCTTCATACTTCCTTGAAATTGGTCTATTTTCTCGGGTAACCTACCAATTTCAAATTCCAAAAATAATTTCAGCAAGTCTCCATGCTTTCCTGAAATTAGTCTATTCTCATGGGCAATCTATCAATTTCAAATTCCAAAAATAATTTTAGCAAGCTTCTATACTTCCTTGAAATTGGTCTATTTTCACAAGCGACTTGTCCATTTTGAAATAAAAAAATTGGTCTATTTTCATGGGCAACCCACCCTTTTCAAATTTCAAAAATAATTTATGCAAACCTCCATGCTTCCCTGAAATTGGTCTATTTTCACGAGCGATCTGCCTGTTTCATAAATTAGTCTATTTTCACGGGTGACCTATGTTGTGATGTCATGGTCACACAAAATAATTACCCTAACTTAAACAAACAAGATAATATAGAGCAAGTAAGGGGTCGAACACATAAGAAAAATCTAGTTAAGGCTTTATGTTAGATGATTCAAAGTTAGGAGGTTTTGAGGTTATCTAGACTGTGTTATGGTAAACAGAAGAAAACAATCAAGCTAAATTAAATCAATCCGAAAATTATCAAGAGAAAAACCTTGATCTCAAGTAAACGTCCACCTATGAAAATCAAAATTGATCACTGAAATGATACATCAATTTATATTCTGAATATCTATTTTTTCTTAACATTAGTCAGTTAACTTATCTGCAGTATAACTAACCTTAACCATTAAACCACTATAGTGTCTGCATTAGTAATTTAATTCTATAGAAGCTTTAAAAACTAGATAAGTTGATAAATTTAGACAACATAATTGTCTGTAGTCTATATTAGATTTAATTGAACGCTTTTCCTAAGATTAACATCATAACTTTGGTTTTCATAGAAAACTTAGTAGTAGATTGATTTAGAATAATAATTTAGAGTATGCTCTAACAATCAAACTAAACAACCATAGGAAATAAGCATAGGAAACATTTATATTCATCATATAAACTAAAAAGAAAAGGTAGA
>Ga0307518_10002925_pt1 | contig 12401 bp, 15 predicted proteins | sample 25_EM_MG_FD_203889 | JGI IMG/M metagenome (GOLD analysis project Ga0307518, IMG submission 203889) | Populus trichocarpa ectomycorrhiza microbial communities from riparian zone in the Pacific Northwest, United States - 25_EM | ecosystem: Host-associated > Plants > Roots > Unclassified | place... | reverse complement strand
CACATTTTAAAAAAATAAAATAAATATAAGGATAATATAAAAAACAAAATGAATTAAATTCTATCAATATAAATTAAGTTATTTACCAATTAAATTCAATTTAAACATTATAATCAAATTTGAAAATTTAAATTTTTAAAACCTATTTATTTTTACATTTAAAAACATTTTTGAAAAAAATTATTTATTGTTTTCTTTACTTCAATTTTTTTTTATATTTTCAAATCATTTTAATATACTAATATAAAAAATAATTTAAAAAAATAAAAAACACTTTAACAAATACCATGTAATACTTTTCATTGCATCCAGTTTCTGTCTTAGATAATATATTATATTAAATAAAAAGCTAAAAAGCTCTTGACCAAAAAGCACCAGTGGTTTGGTAGGATAGTACCCTGCCACGGTACATACCGGCGTTTATTTCCCGGCTGGTGCAAGTGCAATTTTTTATTCCCGACCTTTCTGATTCACATGCCCCCATGCCTTCAAACTGCAAAACCAAACACAAACAAACTAACATTGTGGGTTTTCCTCAAATTCTCAATCCATAACGCCAACAAGAGGATTCATTAAGAAAGAGCTCTGTCAATACTGCTAAAAGTTCACGACTTGCATGGTACAAGAACCGTGGAGGAGCAGAAAACAGCTGTATTATGCAAGCAAAACTAAGATTGGAAGAAAAAGGACATAGCTTCACTGAACTAGTCACAATCAGCCCTCACGAGGAATGCTTGCCTTAACCAGAAAACGGAAGCTTCTTTTACGTTTTGAGTTGCACTCTAATGAGTCACATACTGCAGCTATGTACTAAAAATCATTCGCTTCAAGCTCTAAATACAAGTGCTCACTATCACAGCATAAGCATGGAAAAGTACTGCTCAAATTCTTGATCAATGGTTGGTTTTCTGGGGCCTGACTGAGCTTCTGCATTCAAAATAAAGGACACAAAGTAAGTCAATGTAGATACAAAGCCAAGTAAATATTCAATTTATGTTGTCACTTAAACAACCAAAAGAGGACAGGGATAAGAGGGCATGGTTTGAACCTATGAATCTGCAAACTACAGGTATGCTGACTAACTAAAATACCTTGGTTGACAGCCCATCTTCCGGATGAAAGGGCATACACATTTGGATTTAACTCCATTGGAATTGAGAATATCATCAAGTTCTTTACCTGTGCATGTTTCGATGCTGTCAGTTCCAAATTCAGAGCAACTGTGATCTAAAGGGCTCTCAAATTCTAGGATAGGCTCTTCAAGATTCTGAGATGCTTGTAATCCATCATCATGACCGCATTGATCAATCTCCCCTTTCACAAATGTCAATTCCTCTTTTCCAGCATGTCGTGCTGCTGCAGCACTGTCTGAAGAATATTGAGCATCCTTGAGACTGTTGCAGCTGAATGATGAAGTTGAGGGCCTGTCAGGTGGCCATATCTTTGAAACCTCCATCTCAAATTTAGCTTCACCATCTATAGACATGGCAAAGTCAGAATCTTCAACAAAACTATTGCTATCTTTGGCAGATTCAGGATCTGATCCTTCATCAATGGCCTGTCGTTCAGCATTTCCCGTGATTATGCATGTGATTAAGTCCTTTTCTTCATATATTTTGGAAGTTTTGAGAGGGAAACGATGATCCAAGCATTTATGTTTTGAAATGGGCAAGCCTAATTGCTCAGCCCGTGTCTTCCTTTTCTTGTTCAAGTAAAAACATTTGGAGTTGAATGCTTCTTCAAGCTGGAAGCTGAAAGAAAAAGCGGGCAAAAAAGACCACTAGAAAAGTAAGAAGCTGCATTTTGAATAATATGGACAAGCAAAAGTGCATCATAACCAGTCTAGATAAAAAGGCATACTAGGAAAATTAACAAATTGACGAGTTTCCATTATTGATAACCAGAAAATAGGATGGAAGAAGGACAAGACATAATCCTCTCCTTTAATTCCGTGTTATTATGGAAACCAGGTAAAAACATTAGATTCATATTCTAAAACATCTGTTTGTAATGAATAAAGAGTGCATGGACTTGGTTTCAATCCTATTCGTGTGAATGCTTCAAGCATTTAAGTCAAACACTTAATGCAAATGAGAGAAAGCTTAGATCTTTGACCAAGAAGCAGCAATTAACCATGCTATGTTGCTCTCTCGCCCAACAAGACACAAAACAATCATTGAATTTCTTTTAGCAAAAGAAAACAGAAAATTGTTTTTAAAGGACATAAATTTAAAAAACATATAAATAGAAAAGGAGCTCCACCTATAGAAACATCAGATTGCGAATCCAGCCACTTGCACTAAAAAAGCCAGCCCATTTTGAATCCTGTTTTCATATTTATTCAGCGGGTGCATAGAATTGCAAGAAATATTTGAGACACTACTGTTAACTACTTCAATTTAACAATTAAAGAGATTTTCCTTTGATGTTCATACAAAGATCATTTCTACAAAATTACAACATGACATGCAAGAAAAACAATTGAACACTCTTTAGCTGATTTACACCAAAAAAAAAAAAGTCTTAACACGCCTTCCATCACCTGATTTAAGGTTTCTTTCCTACAGAAAGAGTCATTAAAATAGAACCCAGGAACCAAACCTGTTAATCTCATCGTTATCTTCATCCATGTCGGGCAGAGAGAGAAACATTGAAATGAGAGCGTGTCCTCCCCCTTTTCCTTCCTTTTTCCGTAGATTAACTGAGACGGGGTGATTGAACAGTATTCGCACTAGGATTACCACATCCGGAGCTCTGGCTTTTTTTGGAGATGATGACTCACACGAGACAAGACCATTTCGTGTCACGTGGGATTCTTGGAGATGGCGCGAGCCCCCATCGCACCGGGGCCCCAGCATCTTGTTTGTTCATAACTTCATATGGGTAAATTACATTCTTCACCCCTACTATCCCTACAGTTCAAATCAAACTTTCTCATATATAATTATTAATATATGACAATAATGATAATTAATTAGAAACATATAAAGTTATTATATATGATATATCTTAATACTAAATGATGATGATGATGATTATTATTTCGTTTTATGCGTTTTGCAGAGTTCATCATACAAGGATGAGGCAATACATCGAAGATACCTGGTGAAAAAAAGTATGATTCAATTACGATAATGAAGAGAAACAAACAAAGCTGCTTAATATTCTTTCTCGTTTTGTCTGTTGTAGCAAATATTAATTACAATTCTAAGTTACAAGGATGGTGGTGTTCATGTAGGCGAGTTTAAGGATTCAAAATCCTTGTTTACTCACTGGGCACTCTTTTGTCAGCTCCACAAGATCTCTACATTATTCCGAAATTCCCCAAACACAAACTGGAAATGGCACTCACTATACCAGACTGATTCACACTTGATCACATCACCTCCCCTCCCTGAAATATAGCAGACAACGGCCATCCCTTGGTTCTCTATTGTTGAGTGGTGACAATTCAAGGCTCATTTCTCCTCCGTGAAACAAGTCAAGCTAAAGCTTGGCCGCACAGATAAATGGGGCTGAAGAAAAGCATCTCAATCAAAAACCATCCAGTCTTGCACACCCTGCTATTGCCAATGGAGTGACTCCGATACAGAATAGAACTTGATTATCACACAGATGCACTGCTCATACCATCATAGGCTGTACGGAAGCGGAGACCTGAACCGATATGTCCTGATGTTGGGCACACCCAGCAGGAAATACTTGGACCCAAGACCTAAAGCAGTCCCGCAAGAAAATGAAAAAATAATCAGCTTGTTCATGAATTGATATGTAGAACATAATTTTCCTAATCCTAAAGTATCAACTACATTTGTAGTACTATTTTACAAATCACACACAACACTCACCACTATAGCTTAACCAAAATTGTCCGAACAGGCCAATCTAACCATGCCTCAGGGCCTTGCCAAGTATGATAAGAAGTACAAACATAAACAATATCTAGGAAGCTCAGTTTGGTCTAGCTAGCTGCCACAGCTGGTCATGGAGCAAAGCCTGTCACTAGAGTGTGTGACTTTTCTAGGTTTCATGGTTTTGCAAGTTGACTGGCTACTTGCAGCTGATATGGTAGAACCATTTAACTTGCCAGATGGTATGGTCGAACCATTTAACTTAAGTTGAACTACGATGCACAATTCTACACAATAGAACGTCCAAGTTTCAAGGACATATAGTATGCGGAAACTGTAATAGTGTTCATCAAGAATCGAAACAACAATTTATATGCACTTAAAGTACATGCACAATGCTTCCACCAAGATGCACCCGAATTGCTCAAATGATCACTGCTAGCTGTCTGCATGATCATAACTGTGTAAGCACAAAGGGATGCAGGATGCATCTAGCAATAACCTAAAAGCTATGAAATATATTCAAGCCTTCTTATGTTCATAAAGAGAATATATTAGTTTGTCATCTATGAAGAACAACGGTAGGGGGAAACAGTTGAGTGGAGATGAAAATGAAGTGCAGACAATTTTTCCAAAGATACATCATGTTAAACACATATTTTTCAGGCAAGAAAGGAAAAAAAAGAAAGAAAGAAAAAAGGGCACAATGTCTTCACCGTAGTCAGATTTTCATAGGCGCCCACATCGTATGGGTGTTTATAGACATGCCCTTCCTTTTCTGCTAGCCACATAGCTCTCACTCCTTCATGAAACTGAAAGAAGATACCATAGAAGACCATCATAAAAATTAAGGAATAAATTGGGTATTAAAAAAAAGTGAAATAATGATTTCTTAATATCCAATAACCTCGATTGTGGTTTTGTTTTGCAAAATGAGGTATACATGCCAACCCAATAGAACACCAAGTGCCACACTCAATGGAACTAGCAACAGCCCAGAAATAACCTGAAAATAGTTGAGTTATGAGCTGAATTTAATGTATTACATGCTAGCTGAATGATTTAATGGGGACATACATATATGGTTCTGAAAGAGTCACCATTATTCAGCTCATGTTTTTGAGGGTCAACAGTTAGACTACCAACAAGCAAGACCTGAAAATTTAAGCAAGGAGAAACACGAGGAAAATGAAGTTGTAGGCTTTCTCAATTGGTGTCCACCCACTGTAATTCAATAGTGTAAGAACTCGAAAGGGGAAAGGCGTGGCAGCATATGAAATACAGAAAAATGACAACCAGCCAATTAAAAGATAAAGTTACAGAATGATAAAGTGACAGTGCAATTCACAAGAGAAAGTGCCCAAAACATTGACAGAAGCTTTGCATACCAGGGAGTAGATGCATGCAATTACAGCATACACAACGAAGACGAAGAAGACCTTATAGTTTGCATGGCCCACACAGTTACTTATCCAAATGCAATGATGGTCCTTACAATCAACAGGTAGCACTTTAACAGACTAACAAGGACATTTGAGATAAGGCATGAATGACAACAGAGATCATGCATACCATTCGCAACACACATCTTTTGCAAACACGGCAATGATGAGCACGTGGAGGCTTAAAGTGGGAACACTTCTGGCAATATCTCAAGTCTCCTCCCTGCAAACATCCAACTAAGTGTCATGTATGGGAAGCCAAGATTTGAAGTTCTCACTGAGATAGAAAATCACTTGCTTTCAAGAAATATTGAGATTTCAGGTTTTATGCGTATTTGTGCATCAAAATGATCAGATTCACATGTCTAAATACAGAAAAAACTAATTACAAATATCCAATCTCTTTCCATATGTATTTTGAAAGGCATTTAACCACACGGCTATGATGATTAATTAAACTTGAAGCCACTTAGTCATTTGAACAGAGGGTTATCTTATTCTCTTACAAGTATGCATCTGAATTACATAAAAATGAAGTTTCTCTAGGACGTTATCGCAGTTATCAACAAAAATGATGTAGGAAAAAGCAACTAATATTTTTATTTATGCCTGTATAACTTAGGAAGAGCCCTAGCTATGATGTAAGATTTTTCACAAATCAATAACGTCAAAGCATCCATCAACTCAGATAATGGACCAAAAGAAGTATCTACGATGTTGATGACTTCAACCAGCACAACAAAATAATCAAATTGAACAATTTTTTCCCAACCCCCGCCAGTTCCTAAACATCAACTTCTGGGAGCCGTGCCGTGGTGGCAGATCAGGAAGACATTGTTGACACCTTCGCGTGGCCTTCAATTACGCATGTGTGTAGAAATATATTATGACAAGAGACAACCATCAAAATCAGTTCAATTATAACAGAAAACATTCCAAAGTCAACCATTTACTTTCATCCACCTACAAAATCAAGAAAGTTCTACCATCGATGCATGACCTAATTTCTTACCACTCTAACAACCTGACTAAATGAGATTGACAGAACCAAAGGATCTAAGAAACAATGGGCATAAATTCCCAGCGTTACTGTACTTTGCGTTTGATCTCGTGGACTGGGTTACTGGAGTCTTCGATGTCGGGCATGAAAGTGAAAGGGACCCGGCCCGCATCCATCAAGATTGCGACGGCATAGCTAAAAACGGACATGAAAGCCACAGCTGTGAAAACGACGGCGTTCAGGATGCCGGGGGAAGACATGAGACCGAACCAACCGTCTATGAAGACAAAGATCGTGGAGAAGTAAATATAAATTATGGCTAAAACGACGACGGTTACTGGAAGGGAGAAGCTGACGCGTCGCTTCATCGTTTGGAGGTGAGGAAATCAGAGGCACCGGCGTTGAAACGACGGCGTCTCTGGGAAGGGGTGTTCTGTGTTGTTTTTTGTCTTAGTTCTAATTTTTATTTTTATTTTTATTTTTATTTACTGGGTGGTGTTTCTCTTTCTTTCTTCGTTTACTTGGCAGGGAGAAATACGAGAGTTTTTTTAAAATTAATTTCTTAAAGTTTTTATATTATTTTGATTTATTTATAATAAAATTTAATTTAAAAAAATAAAAAAATATTTTAATAAATTTCCAATAAAAAATAATTTTTAAAAGCAACTATTACCCTAATTATATTATAATAATTTAGAGATATTAATTTTGACTTTTTTAGTTTTAGAAGCAGGAATATATTTGAAATAATATTGTTTTAAAATTTAAATTTTTTATATTTTTAGATCATTTTAATATATGAATTTTAAAATTATATTTTTTTAAAATATTTTTTTAATAAATTTTTAAATAAAATATATTTTAAAAATTAACCGTTATTATACTTTAACAAATTACTTTAACAAATATCTTATCTTCCTTTCCGTCCTCTCTTCTGGATCATTTTTAGTGCCCTTTCTAGGACTTATAACTTGAGTTCTGTAGGGGTGTGCCCAATTAGTATTTATGTTTCAATTTATTGTCATGAAGTTTACCATATATCTTCTTAAATAAAAATATGAATTTTTTTTTAAAGAATATTACTTTGTCACCAAACATTATAATGATGCTAACATCTCACATAATAACACAACAAACACTATAGACAAAGCATAGCACAACAATTAATGATGCTAGATTAGTTAGGCACAGTTTGGAAACACGGTGTAAACCGTGTTTAATAAAAATTTAATTTTTTTTATTAAAAATTAATTTTTTTATATATATTTTGGATTGTTTTGATGCGCTAATCTTAAAAATAATTTTTTAAAAAATAAAAAAAAAATATTATTTTAACACATTTCAACATAAAAAATATTTTAAAAAATAACTATAATTATATTTCTAAACAGACAAGAAGAAAAGATAGTAATTAAAAAAAACTTTAAAGAATGATGTGAAGGAAGGTTCCATCTGGTTTCCACTCATGGAACCTTTCCTAAAATATATATATATATATATAAATATGAAATATTTCAGGTGTTCTCCACACAATTTTCTCACACTTGTGTTGGGATCCCTTTTGAATTATTTTTAAAATGTCATGGACATGGTTTTTTCTGCTCATGATTCACAGCCTCCTTGACATAGATGATTCTGATGATTCTAATAGTTTTAAATTTTTGGATTTACCATAAATAAACACTTAGATAGCCTAACAAGATTATGTATGGATAAATAACTTCACATTCAATAATTGCATCAGGTTTAAATTTGAATAGAGATTATACAAGCATAGTTTTATAAGAAAATTTACTAGTTGTAATCAACTGAGGTCCAAAAAAACCCTAAATCAAATTTAAAAGATGTTGATTGAGTTGATTTTATTATTTTTTTTTGGATTGAAAGTCTATTTTCAAAGTTTTTGTTGTTTTTTCTTTTTTCAGTAGGATTTTGATTGTTTTTTTCCTTGTTAAGATCAGTCATTGACGTTCTTTACAGGAGGGAATAAAATATGAAATAGAGTTATTGTTAGTGAGAACATTTTCAATAAGATTTTGTCTTTCTTTGTGTCTGTTTGATTCATTCCGATCCCGTCAGCCAAGTTTGCCGGCTATTCTTGTAATCGCTGAATATGTGCCAACGCAAGCAAACAACACCCCCACGCCAGTGGTGAAAAGGCAAGCTGCTATCTGATAGGAGAGAATGACATTTTTTTAATTAAAAAAATAACAATCGGCACCTAAAATACCATAGAGAGAAATAAATGTGTTCATGTGAAGACAGTAACGTGAAGGGAGTGACCAAATTCTTACCTGCAACTTAGTTAATCTTTCATGGAGTATACTGAGATAACATACACATGGGAAGATAACAGCCTGCAACAAAATGAAGATCAGAGAAATGATGCATGAATGCATGCGGTTTCTTTGCGTTAATACCAAGAGCGAGCAGTCTACGAATTAATGACAGCTTACCACGAGCATTGCAAGTAAAGATCCAATTAAGGCCATCACAAAACCTGCACCCCAAATTACAAAATAAAGGATCATTTGCGTTATTACTTCACATTCAAGTTAGAGATTGAAGTTTTTGGTACCAAAGAATGGAACTGCTAGTGCCACAGCTAAAGTCGAGGTCACTAGGATTGTTCTGATGATTAATGACACGCCGTAAGAGCTAAACCGGCCTGAAGGCACGAGTTCCTCTAAACTCAGTGCAACAGGCATCATCACCAAGGCATACTTGGTCATCGGGTTAACAACCTGCAAATCACACAAATATTGAACACGAGGAACCAGTCTCCTACTTTCCATACGCGGTTAATGACTTAAAGGTTGTAATTTAGGGAGATAATCAATCATCAGGCCATGGATTAATGTGAAAGTATGAAGAAAATTGAAATGAGTTTCTTATCATACTGCTGTCCAGACTGCAACTTTAGAAGACACAAATTGTGCTGGCATGTTTAAAGTATACTGAGATTCGATCGAGTTCCCGAACATCAGAAAGCCACATATTGCTGCTCCAGTGTACATAAGCCAGCAAAAAATGAAGCTGCAGCATGAGAAACAAGTTACTGAAGGAATAGATTCTATTTGCCAATTTTATATTGGAAAATACAGAAACTTCTGTAAAGCCTTGAAGCAAGACGTGGGAATTCTTCAGGTGGAAGATGGAAAGTTTAAAGCCTCAATGATCAATATATGCTAGGAGATGGAAGATTTTCTGCCCAGGTTTATCAGGTTCTACATCTATGATCAAAACTTTTAGTATCTCTCTAGCATTATCCTTATTCGATATTAATTGTCGACGCAATTGAAGTGCAAGCTATCAATTGTTTCCATTTAGCTAGAATGATGAAGCCTTAACAAAAAACAATGAGGAATTAGACACATGCTCTTTCTCAGAAAGAAGTCATGTTTATATCTATAAAGCTTTCAAATTGTAGCACACTGAACGAACGAATAGGGTTGGTGGCAGAAAGGAAGTGCATGTAGTACCAATTTACCTGGTAATTAAAACTGTTGGAAACCTTGATGGTTCTTTCATAGAAGAGTAAATATTTGGAAAAACTGAATGGCCAGAGAAGCCGAAACCATATATACCAATTGCAACAGGCAAGTTTGCAAGTTCTAGAGCTGTTCCAGTTGGATGAAATCCAATTTTGTCGATCACCCCAGTCCATAACAAGCAGAGAGCAACTATAATTGATGCGCCTACTCCTCCAACTGAACACATAGGCATAGAGATCAGCAGCTATATATTGTTAAGTTTACAATAAGCTTTTTATGCTGACGAAAAAGGGAGCTAGAAATGGTACTATAGTGTATTAAAGAGAGAAAAACAAAAATAGAAATGGAACCTGAAAGGTATGACAGCAAACTTAGGTCTCGAAGCCACACTGTTGGAAGAACAATGAGAGTTGCCGTGATGGAGAAGATTTGATGACAATCCAGATGTATTCCCGCAAAATCCATGTACATGTTTGGGAATAATGTTGACAAGTTATCACTCATCATGATTACGTACTCCACACACGAAGCCTGCAGATTGAAGCTAATCTCCTTTAAGTACTTGGGAAGAAAGGATACTGAAATTAATAGAGAGCTGAGATGCACACATATACACGAAGAATTCGTCACACTTACATATAATTCAACGTATAATACCATCTGCATTGGCCCAAACCCAACTGTCAGTTATATGAAACAACAAGAAATCTTGTTTTAATGCAGTAAATCCACCAGCTAATGTTCTTAAAATTTATTAACTGTTGACGTATCACATTGTGATTTCACTTACTGATATCACTAAGCGCCCACCCACTCCAAAAGCAGCTTGTCCAATATCAGGGTAAGTTTGTAGTCCAGGAGAGCTTTCTAAACAATTTTTCAATAATATCCCAGTGTAGCAGCAGATGACACCAAATAGTGAGAGTATTATGAGGCTCAACCACCCTCCTTCTTTGATTGCGTAAGGCATTGTAAGGAGTCCGATGCCGCACAAAACATTTGTTCCTAGATAGAAAAACATAAAATATAGTAAATTGTAGAGAAGAAAAGAAGGTGGAAAACAACCCCCAGCGTGAGTTTTCCAGATGCGGATAAAAGCCAGCTATGTCATCTCTTAGAATATAGCGGTGTCAGTTCCATGGTGCCAAAAGGAACTCTTCTGTGGCCTAGTTTTAGACGACGACAAACAGAAAATGATTAATCCAATAGCTAATAGAATGTTAAAACCTTCATCTGCGAATTCAAAGCTAGCCACCTCTACTGTAATAAATGTGGTCCTTGTGGACTTATTTGATGAATCGTTTGGGAGAGATTACATGACCATTGTATTGAAGCATAATGCTTTTGTTTATCGCACTAATTCTGAGAAAAAGAGCTTAGAGATGAAAGTTATTCCATGTACCATTGAGTATTGATTGAGCTAACGAAGCTTTTTGATCTGGTGGTGCCAATTCGTTAACAGAAAATCTCGAATGAGAAGATGCAGATGACTTCACAGGCAGTATGAAGCTTGGTACTTCTTTGCCTAAACTTTGTTCGGAGATGAATGGGCTACTTAGAGAAGAATCCACTTCTGAACCTTGACGTCTCTTATAAACTGAAGTTAAAGAACTGGTTTTCCCCGCCATACTACTGGTCCCTTTCAAGATGTTAACTGAAGGAGGTGTCGTACCGGTAAGCAAGTCTATCGACTTCCTGCACAAATTTATGTGTCATTCTACCTTTTAAAGTTTTTTCACGAATTCATCACCATTTATATTTTCTTGCTTCTCTTAATCCATGGAGTTGCACTACCTTCACATTCATATATGATGCTTATGCAATTGTTTCGTGATCTTAACGCTAGACCTACCAGTGTTAGTTAAGACAATCTCCCATGCATGAGTGAAAAGAATGCAATAAAAGAATAGAATAAATAGAGCAGATCTATGTGATTGTAATACTTTGCATTGAAGTCTCTTGCTAGCCTAGCTATTTGCTGCGAATTCCAATCAATCAATATTTGAGTGAATAAAAATAGATTTACATATATATACACGTTTAATTTAAAGAAAACCAAAAATAGATACAAGTTGGGACATTTGATAAAGTATAACCTGTAACTCTGAGGCCATGATGGAGTGGTAACGTCAAAACTGTTGTTGGAGAGGTACTGTGAAGAATCCATGCTATCAGATTCTGAATCTGAATCACTTTGACAAAACCTTTCACCCTGGTTTTCCTCATCGTCTGTTTGGAATTGGTCTTCGCGATCAGGACCCAGATCTTCATCTATCTTCATTTCCTCTTTCGTTTTCCAAAAACCAGAACAAAAACAAACTCCTGCCTCGCCTATCTAGAAAAAAGGATCCGTAGAGACTGGATAAACTTGCTTGGCATGCAAGACAAATGCTTGTTTTCCAGTACTGTGGCTAGCTATTTTTCAAAAAAATAAAAATAAATATTAAAGAGAATATAAGGTAAATGTTCTGGAAATGACAGCATGGAATGCATGCATCAAGCTAAAAGACTGGCCAGACACAGAAAGGCTAAATTCTTGCTTGTTGTACACTTGTATGCAGGATTTGATCTAATGGGGAGAGTTTTATGTTGTTTTCTTTTATCGCATCTTTAC
>Ga0307518_10002924_pt1 | contig 12402 bp, 12 predicted proteins | sample 25_EM_MG_FD_203889 | JGI IMG/M metagenome (GOLD analysis project Ga0307518, IMG submission 203889) | Populus trichocarpa ectomycorrhiza microbial communities from riparian zone in the Pacific Northwest, United States - 25_EM | ecosystem: Host-associated > Plants > Roots > Unclassified | place... | reverse complement strand
GCACATCATCTCGTTGAACATGCCGGAGTGTTGACTTTGCCGCACTGTTGACCATGCCGCAATGCTGATTGACCGGCTCACTATGGTGTTATTGCTGCCGTCAGATTTCACCACACTGCCTCCATTGTGTACTGGCTCACTTATTCTATTGGTATGCTACTCCTCTGAGCCCGAGTATTTTCATGACGACACCCATTTGTCCGGCTTAAGACTTTCACCCTACCCCGCGATGACAACAGAGCCACGGGCCCACCATTGTCACTTGGTGACAATGCTGTCGGGGGCTGACCCCTGTGATACGGCAAAGCTCTAGTCATAAGCCTCACTTCTGCCAGCCCGTGTAGCACAGCCGATTGTCATTGTCCGCTGACCATATAACACGGCCTACCCAGGTGCATGGGCTCCTGCGAGTGCCTTGTCAACCATGGCACGGACTGGGTCTGGAGTTTTCCTGGTATGTTTCTCCCTTTCCTTTCGTGTTGTTCGAAGGTTCTGACTTGTGTTCTTCTGCACCCTGGGCAAGGCTACCTTCACATGTCCTTCGGGCGAAGAATTCCTGGTTGTACTTTCTGGTGATGGCATTCGTACAGAGTAGTTACGGCTTGACAGTAAGTTCCTGTCAGAAGTGTTCCTGCTCACAGGTTCCTGCTTGGCAATTTCATGTACCTTGTTTCACGAAGTGATAGCGGCCCGCTGTGCCTCAATGTCAGGCTTATCTTCTAGCTTGTTTTGAACTAATTCCTGAGCTGCCTTCCAGGATGCCAGCACTTCCCATTGTGCTTCCAAGTCCAACTCGTCTTCGCACACGTTTAGGGCTCCCCAGTTGTGCGGGTCTGGTCCTTTCCCTTTCAGGTTGGATGGCCCTTCACCTCGGGATGAGCTACTCTTGGTCCCTGGTTTCTTTACTCCAGCAATACTAATCACACATTGTCTCTCATGTATTTTTAGTCGCTGTTCTTTAGTCAACTGTTTTATTGCCTCTCGCACAGTATTTTCCTGCTCTGGGCCTAATCGGTTCCTCTTCGGGTTTTCCCTCTCTGGTGATCCACGACGGCTTCCCTTTGCTGGCGACCCATGACTGCTTTTCCTCACCACAGTAGTCCATTCCCCCTGGTCATCACCATTTTCCTCACCTTCTTTCAAGGCTGGGGTGGAATATATGCTGGTCAGAGTACTACCAGGTAGGCCTTTCGCAGTTGGAGTGCCGCTTTCGCGGATGGCTGTTAATTCGCCAGCTACAATAGCCTCTGAAGACCTTTGTCTGTCGGGATACTCCGGTGAGGTCATCCTCAAACTGGGTGAGACGTCGGACGCACGACTGGACGTCACATCTTTTGCCTTGACGACCTCGCTGTACAGACGAGTCGCTTCAGCAGGGGTATCTTTTCCCTTGGCCATAGCCTCGGGACTGGATGGGGCTGACCTCACGCGCACATGGGCAGTGCGGTGCAGGTTGTATCGGGTATTAATAATTCTTTCAGACATGGTATAGTGCTTACTCAAGTATCCAGGCAGTTGATCAATCCATAGGTCGGCGAGTAGGCGTGGTTATAGAGAGTAGAGTGAGATAGAGAGTTCCCTGGCTAGGTGAAAAATATGTAACAACGAGAGAGGTAGCTAGTCTCTAACACAGTCACAATAGAATCTTCTCAGGCTGAATCAATCACCTAGCAATGGGGACTGGATTTCAGGAAAAGACTGTCCTACAACGACAGAGGGTATCGACTTAAATACAGTGCGGGACAGGTACGGGTAACGAGAGTGGTCAGGTAACTGTACAGAATGAACGGGCTAAGAGATAGACTAGAAGCGAGTAACGACAGACTGGAGTGAGTCCAGAACAATGATAGTATAATCAACATTAGTAATCGGAACTGGGTATCCGCTGAGTAAGGACGAGATCCTTACAATCCGGAACTAAAGAAAATACGTAGTACACAGTCCTCTACTACATGGCTCCTGAACACCAAGCCAACGGCTTGACTGCAGCGAACAAAGGGGTTGGAATAGTATGAGTAGTATAAACGGTAGCATCACCGAACTTTTGCCACCGGCTTTGATGATCTGGCGCACCATCTGATAGAGGGTAAAAAAAAAGCGTCAGGTTGGGTGCAGGACTCACAGCTCCCATCGCCTCTGCGGGGTTTCGGCCATCCCGTAGTTACTATTGTGCCGCGCTTCCCTTCTATATAGTAGAAGTCAGAACAGCGTACAACCATTGTTATCAGATTTTTGTCTTTCAGACGAGTGGCCAGATGTTTTAACACAGTGGTGTCGAGGTCGTTCAGCGACAATGCAATAGCATCATAAAGAACCAGAGTGTGGCTGTTGCAATGATGCAAATCGTGGTGAACAGCCTTGATGTGATTGCCTTCCATATTGCAACTATCTTTATGGCGGATGTTGTGCTCGACAGAGACCTCAGATTCGTCGATATCAGCATCATCCAACATATTACCGTCTTTTTTGAAAGTCCCATCTTCACCCTGAAAATGGCCATAATCACCCAACTGTTTCTATCAGACTTCGTGGCAGACAGGGAGTATGCTTCCACTCACCCGGATCGTCGACTTTGCACGTACAAACTGCACTTCATACGCTCCAAACTCCACCTTAAACTGCTCTTCAAACTTGGCTTGCAGCGAATCCACGAATAATTCATACACAGGATATTTGGGGAACAATGGAACAACATCCCTCGAAAAACTCGCGATGCCATGGGGAATAGCAAACTATGAAAAGTCCCATAGTCAGATATGAAGGCCCATAAAAATGAATTCACTGACGTCAGCATCCAATTCCTTCCAAACCCGTGTACAACCGTCTCCAGGGCATTGGATAATGTCAATCGTGACTGAGCAACTATCCGGTGATAACTGGCCATAAACTGTCCTAATACTAGCAGTTTTTGACCAAGAGAACAGGTGGGCGTGTTTGACCACAAGCGTGCCAAGAGGAGGGCCTGGATCCTTTACCATGTCGATTTCCTCAGATACTTCTTGTCGGACGCGGCTGAACACATCTCTAGCATACGCGTGATCTGCAAAGCGCCCCGACGATACTGAATCATCGGAGAAGAATTGTACCGAATGCACACCGTATCGGGAACGGAAAGCGACTGCAAAGCAGGCTTTGGCTTTAGGGTTCTTGTAGACGACAACAACGTAGTCCTCGATTCCTGACAGGGTGAGAGTATTACCTTGCCGCTTCTCCTCAGGGAAGGTGTATTGTGGGGTGAATTCGTCATGAGAAAGTGCGTTGTCGCTCAATAAGATTTTGAAATCACTTCGAGGCGGGTCACAATAAGGAAGAAGGACCCAGTTGTAGCACTGCGCCTCAGCCTTCAGGGATGAATCAGATTCGTCGAAGGATCTGGAATAGTGATTAACTTCAGAGCGCGCAAGTGTGACAGTTAGCGGGCGTCGGTCCGACTGCGACCCGGTCCGACAGCAAGCCAGCTTTGCTTTGAAGAGTGTGGGGTTACGATAAGGAGTGAGCGGCAGCCATATCTGGATACCAGGATTCAAGGCTCGATCGAGTGTCCGCAGTCGCTCCTCGGGGATCTCTAGGAGTTCATCTTCTGTAGTTCCAAGTATGAAATCCTCGGGGATTCTTGCTTGTTCTTCCTGGGGGATGTTGCCGATGGCGTGGAGGAATTCACCTCGCTCCATTTTGACAACATCGACACAGTTCCGAAAGCAACTTGGGTCATCTGCGAGAATGTCAGAATGCCCTGCGGTCGTAGATGGGTGCCAAGCAAAGATGCTCGGATCTTTGTATTTTAATATAATTTCCAGCTGTAGGCGGCGAAACGCGTCTTTTCCTTCCCCGTACAACAACGACATCTCCACACCGAACAGCCCTAGCAACGAATATGCTTGGTCCTCGACTAGTGATGCTCTCCGGTCAGCGGCCCATGACATGATCTGTGCAACGCTGGGGCGATCTGCGAGGCTCTCAGATAGGCCATCCTCCAGGATGTGAGCTGGAATCCGTGTTATCTTCGACAAAGTGGACGCGAGACCCTTTTTGTTTCCGATAGGTTTCCAATTTCGGTTAAAGAAGTAGACGACTCTAGGAGCGACAAGCTCTTGGAGTGTCCAACTTCTGGAGAACCATTTTGGCCAGCCCCCAGACTCAGGAAACCGCTCCGGATCGGGGACTGTAGGAAAGACCATATCGTCGATATCATGAAGGTACACGTAGCATTCCTCGGAGTCCTTGAACCACCTGAATGAGTCATTCACTTTAGAACGGCTTTCATCGTCCATACAACAAACGTCAACCCAAATCCAGTCCAGATTGTGCTTTCTTGCTTGCTTGCTGCTGCGAAGTATTTTTTGGTACCCTGCGTGGTCACGTTTCCCGCCGAGCATGCCCTTCACTGGGAGGTTTTCCATTTCTTCCAACTGTATTTCCTTCTCTGATGCACCCCAGCAGTGTGACAGTATGGCATATCTTTTCTTGCTGTGAGCTTCCTCCAGTAACGGCGTTCCAAGCTTAGGCTCCTTTCCCTCCTTCAAGATGCTGTCGAGGTCGAGAAATGCTGATACGTTGATCAAGCGCATTCTGTGTCAGCAACAAATATTTCAGTCCTCGATAAACATCAAGGCAAAGTCCCCATACTTGAAGGGCATTATATCGAGTCACTGAGAAAGGTTGAGCCAAGGAAAACAAGAATGTCCGCTACTTCGGTGGAGAAAAGGGTTACCTTGGTGGTTCTTTGACTGACCAGTGTAGCGCAGTCGATGGATAGAAAAGAGTTCAGAGGAATGTTGGAGTTGTCGTTTGGGTCTCAACTGAAACTGATGGAAGGGTAAGGTACAAAGATCAGCAGCTGGGCTAAGGGTATTGTCTTGACTGCGCTCATTGTTGTGGTTTCCTCACAGGAAATGCAACGATGGCATTGAATAATTCATTATAATTCACCCACTGTTCAATCCTTATGTCAATACATATTTTTAATTCACTGGAGAGCAGAGGCCGCTGTCTCAGTGGGTAAACAGCCAGTGCATTTTTCTTTAGAATTGACCTTGCATTCCTGCAGATTGTGGGGAGATGCTGTAGGCTCTGGACGCGGTTAGTCAACCTGTATTACGGTTACTGATCCGAATCAACTAGTTGGCCACCATCAGCAAATCAGTAATTGACTGTAAGTACAGGCCTGTGCCGGCAGGCAGTACCTCCGTTGCGCGCCACGCCTTTGTCACAACTTGCTGTGTCTATCCACTCGACCCCCTCCCCCCGGGCGCCGACGTTGTAAACGCAGTTACAGGCACGGGCACGGGGGGATTGCCACTGTGAATAAAGATACTTTTGAATTCTCTCGTTTCTTCGCTCATTTAATCAGTTGAACTTGTTGACGATTTACAAATGACTAGGTACTAAAGAGTGGAAATGCGACTACTCCAATTCATCGCATCAAGAACTGATTTTTCAGGTCCTTGCCCTCACCTTGAGATCTATGTTCCTGCGACCGCCATGACCCTAAAACACAGATAATATCTATTCAATTAGTACTTGCATCACGAATTGCAGGATCGCGCGCACCGTCGTAACGGGCAATGTGCATTGTATGGCGCGCCATCAGTGACATCCGTAAGGATCGTGCCCATGTACAACAGGCACTGATAGAGGGAACCTAGTTATTTTCGCCATTCGGGTCAAGTGTACGAACTTGTGGCTTACTTCGGCTCGGGTCTCTCGCACTCTTCGATCTACTGTCGTGTCGGTGACGACACGCGCTATAGCCTGCTACACATTGATCAACATCTCGACGAATAACAACTCACTTGCCTTGGCCAGTACTTGTGTTACCTCGTGACTGACACCCAACCAACACGCTAGTAAGATCTACGATATAAGTGTTGTAAACTTGCATAAAAACATCCTTTGCTGCAGTGGTACCTTTCCTGTAACTTTTTCTTCCTTGGCTCGTTGCACATCGCCTTTCAATTTGTCAATGTCTTTTTGGAGTTCTATTGCGTCTTCCACAATCAACCGAATGCGGCACCTGGGAAGGATCACATCATGAGGATCAAACAACTTTTAACATGTAGCATAGTGCAGACCTATTCCCATGCACATCCCATGTACTTTCCTCCATTTTTCGGGGTCTAAGATAACAAGATTCGGGATCAAATTGATCGAGAATCGCAGTAGATCATGCTCACGATCTAAGTATTTTCCGTGATTTTGCATAGACATCACTCATAACCTGAAGAAGCTAGTACCCAATAAATACAAGAAAGTTTTGTTCATCTGGGAACGGAAAGATTCTTACCTCTGGACCAAAGGTCTTTGAACTGAGCTCCTCCACCTTAGAGCCTACTTTTTCCAGGACAAATAGAAATGGCGAAGGGTGTTCGTCTGTGACAATCCCCTCAATCAACTTCTTCATTACTGTCTCAACACGCGAGACAGTGTTTTTTGTTATTTCGTCGTTGGAGGACATGATGCAGCTGCCTGAGAGCTATGTTAGCATCAGAATGAGGTTAGAAATACATGGGGATATATTTTTAGGTAGGAAGTAAGGGCCACACACTACCTCCATCTGTTATGCTTAAGGTGCTTTTCCCCACAAATAAAGGCAGTTCTTTGAAAAATTCCACATCCCCAATCTAGGCATTCCAAAGGCGGTTGAATAAGCTGGAAATGAAGCAGAGGAACAAGGCACAAACGCACAAAACCACTGAGACAACCACCGCCAAATATATTTGCAAAGTATTTGATGGCAGCCTCCTTTCTCTTGTTGGCTAGCTGCAAGTTGTACTGATTGGCCGATTTACAAGGGCAATCCATGACAAAACATACCGGTGAGACAAGTGCGCCAAAGTGAAGCCTACATTATGGCCTCGACATAAGCACCACATGATGACACGATTTCACTTGGCCAGCTTACCTGATTTCATCCAGTTGTTTCCTTGCTTTATCGCGCTGATCCGTCACACTTTGGTTGGAAGTGCCAAACTAAAATAACACCAAAATGAGATCGCGTGTTGACCTTGGAAAAACAAGAATACACCAACGGCTTGCCAGTCGAACAAATGACAACCAGTATTTTCCAAACCAACAATCCGGATTGTGCACATATTGTCCAATTGCTCAGAAATCAGCTCTATACCGTGAATATTGGGAATATCGGATCGAGGAAAGTAGTAGCGGTTGACCAAGGAAACTGGCCGAGTAGTAATGGACCCGGAAACATCTGAGATATAGCGGGCTTGTTCCAGCCCATTTCTGCGTACATGTTGATATACTTGCTGGATGTGGTCTTCCCAACTTCCTGGAAACTCGTCACATATAATGTCAACAGAGTGGCGGCCAAAGTGGAAATGAAGGACAACCGAAAAGCAAGTGCTGTGATCGCGATGCACATAGAAGATGATGGCACAATCATTGGTGCTCGAGAGTGTGACAACATTGTTTGTTGATGTCATATCAGAAGGGAAGATGGCGTGTTGGAGGAAAGCGTGCTTCCAAAAATCCAGTTGGAAAGTGAAGGTGTGTTGGAGTCCTTCGTAAGGAAGAAGAAGTTTCCGGAACTCCAGCTTCACATACAAGGGCGTTCCAAAGTCACCGAAATATCTGGAAAAGTGAGATTGGAAGGACCCGAGGATGATAGTTATAATCCGGGATTTGGATTTGTCACGGCATGCCAAGTTGGCTTCGGAGAGCCACGAAGAACCTCGGTAGGGCGTGACTGGTAGGTTAATTTGTATACCAGCATTAGTGACAGAGAACTTGCGCAACCGCGTTGATTCTGCGACTTCACGCAGTTTACCTTCCGGGATCTTGACAAGCTCGTTCTCTGGGATGTTGTTTCGGAGTTCATCGATGAATTCACGGGGTTCTATCCTAACGATGTTAGAACAGTCCCCAAAATCGGATGGGTCGCCCGCTAAGAAGCTGCTAGAGCATCCCGACTCCCTTGAGTGACCCCACGCAAAGATAGTCTGGTCGTTGGATTTGCGGATGATCTCCAGCTGCAGGCGCTGAAACGCGTTCTTCCCCTCCCCATACACCATCGGCATATTGACGCCAAGCAGGCCCAGCAGTGAATAGGCTCGATCTTCATCCTGCATAGTCCGTCTATCAGCAGCCCACGACATGATTTGAGCGACGCTGGGAGGTTCTGCGTACATCCCATCTTGTAATACTCCAATGGGGATACGAGTTATCTTGCTCAGTGTTTCTGCGTCTTTGCGCTTGTTGCCAATTTGGGACCAATCCTTGTCGAAGAACCGCACTTCTTTCGGGGCGACAAGTTCCTGTAACGTCCAGCCACGTGAGAACCATCTTGGCCAGCCGTTGGATTCGGGAAAACCTTTGTCGTTACATGTGGTGGGAAAGCCACTGGCAACGTCGTGGAGGTACGCATAGCATTCTTGTGATCCAGAGTACCATCGAAACATCGAGTTGATTGCTTCCGACAACTCGGTACTGCTCGCTTTGTTAATGCAGCAAGTGTCAACCCAAACCCTCTCCAATTTATCATTCCGAGCTTGAAGGCAAGTACGACGTATTTTCTGGTATCCGAGGCGCTCGCGAACTCCGCTCTCGTCCAATTCAGCTTTCGTCATATTTGTGATCTTCTGCATCTCCTCAAATTGGATCTCTTGCGAGTTAGGGTCACTCCAGCAATGTGACAGTATTGCATATTTTGTCTTTGCGAGCTCTTCGCCATTGACGTTAACTAGAACTTTGGACCCGGAATGAGGCTTCCCTTTCTCCTCTAACTGGAAAAAGGCTTTCACATCGATAAGGCGCATACCAAGTCAGCTATCAATAGGTCAGCACTTATAAGTGAGTCGTAATGCCGCATACAATAATATGAGTGTATCACTATAGAAATGTGTCGATCGAAGAGATCGCAAGGGATGATGTGCCGATACGAGAAAGAAGACTGTAATTTGCGTAGTTTCCCGGCTGAATGGAAGTCCAGACGCTGGGAGGGATGTGAAGAGTAAGTACCTGGAAGGTGTAAGTTACCTACCCGGTCTTGTTTGCAAGGAAACAGCCAATAGAGCGGTGGGCAGCAAACTGGTCAGTGGGTGTGTTTAGTGCAGAGTCGATAATGATCTTCTCACAGTAAGCGCTTGATCTTTTATGGGCGCGTCTAGTGACATATTTAGCAGGATCCAGCCCTGCGAGGGCGCTTCGAAGTATGTTGTATACAAAGCTGCCGTCAGGCTCCAGTTTGTGTCCAGTCGAGTGGGAAGACTGCGAGAAGTCCTAGTTATTGTAACCAACGGACTCAAATACCAAGAAAATACCAATCTGATGGCAGCAATTTTATGTGGGTCTGAATGTCCTGGGTTCTGAGCGACCTAAGTGCATGAGAATGGCAAGAAAATGTCTGGGGTCGGTACATACTCTGCAGTCAGACCATATCACTGAGACTAGTCTCAGACCAGACGTTACAGTGCTCCTCGGCATACAAACGTCGAAGTCTCCGGCAAATGCCGAGGAGTACTCAACATATATTTCCAGACACATTCCAGGCTACTACCAATTGATTAGTCCAACCACAGGCCATTCCAAGATGTGTGTGATGCTGATTGGGGTGTGAGTTATTATTACAAAAAATACAGGTGTATTTACGATGCAACCTTGAGATCCACCACTCACCTTGAGGCAGCGATACACCAGAACGCATGATCTTGCCCCTAAGACAATACGCGATCCCTTGCCAGCGATAACCCGACAGCTCACCACCCGTTTCTCTTTTTCTAGTAACTCGCGTATACTAACCTGCGGACATACACTTTTCCTTGCCGTGTACTCATACTAGATCTCTCGACCCCTCGTTCCCATAAAGACATGCTTTCCATGATACAGACCCCACATCTGAACGGCTCAGTGATCAGTCGTGATTCTCGGAGCGCGAACGCGCACATTCGTCGTAAAAGCGCGATACTAATGAAACCACAAACACCGTGCATAGCGGCGGAAAGGACAGTGGTTACGATGATGTCCACAGTATATTCCTTGGCCTCGTGCTCGTTATCCGCTGCATACGGAAATGTGGTTCACGCAGAGGTTTGCTATGTATACCTGGTTGATGTGGACAGCACCGAGGCCCGGAGGCGCCGGAAGATAGCACGTTTCGGCGCAGCAGATGGTTCAAATACACGTGGACGCGTAAGGAGGTGCTTGGTCCAGAGAGCGTTCTTCTTTTCTAGCGATTGGTCAATGGTGGGCACCAAAATTAACCTTGCGAATGCGACGTCAGACATGATGGGTATTCAGATATTCATTGCGGTGCCCTTCTATATCATAAAGCACCCGCATTGCACCCAGGGTGTCATGAGCAAGAGGACCCAATGACGAGGACAAGGTGTACTCGCTGATATGTAGGTCCCTTCGGTATCCATCTCCCTATCTTGTACGCGGAAGGGAAGAAAAAGGTCTTCGTCAAGTTCCAACACAAGATTGTCAAGAGCATCGGACGATCAGGGCATCTTCACTTGCGCTTCCTCATCCTTCCATACCCCAGGTCCTTTTGCTGACTCTCCAGATTGCTTCGCAGGCCGCCTGGAGAGCACCTCACAGTCAATGGCTAGAGCTCTGTACGAAGCATGTCGACTCCCCTCCAGGCATTGGTGCTCGCTTGGATTTTGGGCCAAATCGAATATCGAACTTCACATTGGCCTGCCATTACTACGACAACGATGGACAGCCATGTTTGACGCCCTCCTCACCTGCGCACGAAGTCGGGATGTCTGGAACAGCGATCAGTATGTTGTTGATAGCAATGGCGGATTTAATCCATATCCTCTGCAGAATTGCCCAGCTGTCCACCACTACAATCGTGTGGGATCAGATCGTCTTGGGACAGTTAATACGAATGACTTTGTGTCTGCATAGGTGCATACCAGAAGCTCGCATGCATATACCATCCCAGCTGCTTCCACCCCGACCTTTTGTTGTTCGATACGTTGGCGTCGAAAGATCCGGCTCTGCGTCCAGAACTACGTTGGGTCTTTCATCAGGATCAGGATCCAGATGTAATGGAAGGACAAGTCTTTCCACGTTTAGATGAAGTTGGTCTCCAGCCAGTGCAGCCGTTAGAGTTGCGCGAATAGAGTTTTCAAGTCCATCCGACGCTATCCGACGGCGAAAATTTCGCCGTAGAGTTTGGGTTGGATTCTGACCTGCCAAGTGGCAGATCTTGGGTGTATGCTGGTGCAAGCGGCAGTCAGGCCGTTCCAGAAAAGATGAAAAAGGACCAAGCTTCGACCACTTCGTACCTCGTACTCTTCGGGAGGTTCCACAGTCAGCGTCATTGGTCACGCAGGGAGTTTCGGTACTTTCGGAACCTTTCACGAGACAGTCAGTGACCAATAATAGAGCTCACACGCAAGAAACCTACTATTGTCTACCAGCTGGGCGCTTTACCTCTTTGGGATCGAAAGTAATTCGATTAAAAGAGGCTCCCCTACATATGATCCCTCGGCGAGTCGGCGAGTCGGTGTATGCCTCTTCTATCATTCTAAGTATTACATCGAGACCCCTATTTTGCTTGCGCGTCTGACAATGTCCAGGTCAAATTGCGCTAGGCCTGTTAAGGATTTGACTTTGGAAGTGATCACACTGTGCTTATCACTGGCAGACAGCATGTATGTACCCACGACCTGCCACTGCTCCACAAGGTTCCATGTTTCTTAGGTACACCAATTTCAGAATAGCGCAAGGAACCCCCCAGCGCTCGCTGAAAGTTAGGGTTCAGTATTTTTCGCCTGCCAATGGCAGATTGAGCACTGGAAACACGAGACAGCGCCACTTTGAAATGAGTATTTTCAGACTCCAGTCCTGTGGGATCGGAATTATGTTGGTTTGACGCCCATCCATATCTCGTCGGTCTTCCAACCTCCATGCAACTTGGGCTGGCGTGGCCACAGGAACCTCGTTTCGACAATGAGCGCTATCTGTTATCTTTGATAACCAGTGGCAGAATGAAAAAAAAAAAAAAAGAGGAAGCAACCGACTTGGGATGATATTGATGTACATAATCAATGCGGGTATGAACACAAAACTCGTGGGTGAGGCGTCCGGGATACTTGGTTTTACTTTATCCTCCATGCAGGCTGCGGCGTTTTATTTACTCCGTCTTCTCCTTTGCATGCTGCATCTCCTTCCCGACCGTGGTGACCGCCCCGGGGACGTCACCTAGCCGGTTTCCAACGCGAACCTTCTGACCAGGCTTGACGGCGAACTCGAACGTCTCTGGCGCTTCAAACACCAGAACGATCGTACTGCCGAGGCAGAAGCCACCCATTTCTTCGGCGGCTGTTAATGGTTGACCGTTGAGGAGAGGGGATGCGGCGGAGTAGACGGCCTCGTCGTATGTGCCTGGTGGGGGTCGATGATGACCTCGGACGTTCGTGCGGAGTTCCTGGA
>Ga0307518_10002923_pt1 | contig 12403 bp, 15 predicted proteins | sample 25_EM_MG_FD_203889 | JGI IMG/M metagenome (GOLD analysis project Ga0307518, IMG submission 203889) | Populus trichocarpa ectomycorrhiza microbial communities from riparian zone in the Pacific Northwest, United States - 25_EM | ecosystem: Host-associated > Plants > Roots > Unclassified | place... | reverse complement strand
GTCACTGGCAGGGCTTGATATAGATATAACCACTGTAAAACCGCCAAAACTCACGGGAGCATACTACATGGGTAGCTTGAAAGATTGGTAAGTTCCTTACCGGATCGATAGTAAAAATAGGGCCCTTCTGATGTGCGCTCGGGCGAATGACACTAATAATACTAATAAGAGCCCAGCTGCACAATATTCACGGTTTGATAGGTACATTGGGCTATGCATCACGTAGGACGGTACCAGATGGTACCTTGGTTGCCCTGGCCACGAACGATGTCCAGTATATATATCAGCCGGAACAGAGGGAGAAGTCAAGGTCAATACCTTTCTGATCAGGCCATGTTGCTAAACACCCTCGTTGTGGCAGCAGTCCTCAGCTTAGCAGCGAGTGCACAAGGATGTGCCACCATTCCGTTGTGCTGTGACCAGCTCGTCTATGCACCTAGTGCAGCTGTCACAAGCACCGCCAATAGTCTTGGTATTACGTCGCCAACCTACCCCATTGGAGTGGACTGCGTTCCGATAGAGAATCCCCCAGCACTGTACATCCTGCTATGGTAAGTGATACTTCCCCCTGGAGATGGATATACCTGAGTCGGTCGGTGCAGTACCGCCCCACGTGTCGAAGTGTGCTGCAAGCAGAACAACTGGGGTAAGAGAATAGCAGCGACCTGATGCTGCCAATATTTTGACAATTTCAATACAGGTGGCAAGATTGCTCTTGGTTGCACGCCTGTACCCACCCTAAATGGCGATTAGGCTGCACGCAATGTTGTTGTTGGCCCAGTTTTAATGGCAAGAACATGATGGATAAACGAGGCATGGTCGATCAGCATTTGGCCAGGGATGTCGTGTATTTCGTCTACAGAGCGCGAGTCAATTCGGTAGTGTAAAAATGTATTCTGATCTTGGTTTGGCTGACGTCAAGTCAGCTGCATTGTCCAGCCTGCAGATCCGAGGATGCGGCATTACGCGATCGAAGGGACAACGCCTCAATCTTCTTGATGAGAACATTCCTGCCTTCGACATTCAGTAGTATATAAAGCTTTATCTGAACCAACACTTACTTGTAAACAAGCTGCTCGAAGTTGCCAGATTCTGGTGCATGTACTTCAATTCAACATGCGCATCACATCGGATTCCCAGGAGATGATTCTCCCTCAGGTGCGTGGATAATGTGAGGAACTTTCGAACATCCGGAACTTTCTATGAACTCGAAGTCTTGTTCACATATATTACTGAAACTATAATGAGCACTAGTCGTGAAACATCGAAAGTCACAGACCTGATCTGTTAACGTTGTACACAGGAGGTAATGTATTGGTCAGTCGCAGCAACAAAAATAGAATATTATGGCACATGACACAAAAAGAAAACAAAAAACCTCAGTCTATCTCGATGACGTCGTCATCCATCTTATCCGAAGAGTTCGATAGCATGACTACCCCATCCTCTTCTAATCGTCGCTTCTTACTGGGGCTACCGATATCCGATGCTCCGTTCATCTTTGGCCGCTTGGGGGATGGCTCTGACTCTATGATCTCATCATCAGGGGCGGATCGCTTCCGAGACGGTGCAGGGGGTGGAGTCACGCGACGCGGCGTGTACGGTGGCTTGGGTAACGGAGATGGCAATATTAATGTCGGTTCATCCGCAGGGTGGTTCGCTCTACGGTCTGGTCAGCCTCACTGTCGACGATTCCGTATTTGAACTTGACGCACGGGAGCACGCTTAACGCGACTGCAATCGTTCCCCATTCCCCATCCTCATCTACTATCGTCAGGAACTTACCCCTCGTGATATTTAAACTCTCCAACGTGCGATCCAAGTTGTCGTCCCAATCGGGATCGCACAGTAGGCGTTTGTCCTCGAATACGCTCACTTCCCGCCTTCCCGTGCCTCCATCTTCACCATCACCGTCACCAAGAATGCCATCGACGACTTCACCGAGTGTCACCCTCGCTGGGTCGCACAAAATTGTCGTGTAGGTGTCTCGACAGACCCCACATTTGGGATTTGGTGGACATAAGTTGATAGTACTAAGCGGTACAGCCGGTTTGAATTGCAAATGTACATTTTTGAGTGCAGTGAAGGACCTGCGAAGAAGGTGAAGAGCTTGTAGGACGATGAGGCCTGAGATGACGGCATTCGTGGTAGCGATGGCGGGAATGATGTTGCCGGCCATCTCTGTATAGCCAGCGATAAGTGAATAGCACGTTTAGAAACCCATTCAGGGTGATGTACCTTTAACCTCCCAACGTGTTTTTCGCTCGATGTGGTATGCTGCCGAACGGAGGTTCGAAGCAGCGGTAACGAAATCTAGCGTGTCATCATCGTCTTTGTCAAACGAGATCGTCTCTTCTCCAGCGCGCAATCTTGCAGCTAGACGGTTCGTACTGTATCGATCGTGTAGTGGCCAAATCAATCAGTGCATCGTAGTGCTCACCTTGCAACAAAAAGGCTAAGATTGTCTTGAAGGCTCAATGTTCGCTGATCCTTGAGGCCAACATTTGTCCCAGTGGGGGTCGAAGTAGCACCGTTGACAAAGACGTGTCCATTAGCCAAAGGTTTCCCGGATGACGAACTGCTAACACCGCCGGAGGATTTTGTGGGTTCTTTGAGGACAAACGTGCCATTTTCTATAGCATCAAAGTCAAGAGGCATCGGTACAGCTCTTGATCGCCACATGTCTGCCATAGACAATAGATTCAAAATGTCAGTATGGAAGACCTTTTAGCGGAAAAACTTCAATATGTAACTGAAGCTATGATATGGGTATACACAGAACCTTTTGGAAGACGGTCTTTGCTGCATCATCTGTCGTCTCAACCGAACGTAGTGCTTTGCGGACAGTTTTGTAGGCCAATGCTTCTTTGCGCAAAGTCGCAATCTCCTGTGCTGCACAGACCAGTAAGTAAGCACCCGGATCCAAGTCAAATAGTCATGAGGATCTACCGTTTTCACCCTGTTTCTCAGCTTCGTCTAATTCGGCACCTCCATCTTCGTCTTCACCAAACAATTGTCTGTGTATTCCAGGTCAATCCGTGTGCCATATGCAGAGACGCTTCGTACTGAAACGCACGGAAGGAGATAGCTTTTTGCCCATACAATACAGTGTATAGGCTGCGAGGGTGTAGAGCGAATCGTACAGACCGGGAAGGATTTCGGGGTAGGTTTTGGCACACAATCGAAGCACTCTGTACGATCCTGTATATGATAGAGTTTAAATATAGGATCGATACGATGGGAGCATCCGAATCCGACCTTCCACAATGGTTGTACTTGGCCGAGATACCCAGCTGTGCCTGATTCAACCAGCGGGATCCCAGCTGCCATACACATCTTGTTCACGTGCCGCCGTGCATCTAATGAATGAAATGGATATGACACTCAGCTAAAACCCGGGTGGTCCGTACCTAGGTTGTCCAGAGCATTCAAGACGATATCAAAGCCTCGAAACCACTCTATATCAAACTGCGGCTCCTTAATGTTGCCATGAATGGGTTGGATATGCACGTTCGGGTTGAATGCTCCCGCCGTCTGCGCGGCAACCTAGAGAATGGCCATGTAGTTCAGTGGAAGCGGGATGAGTAGGGAAGGGCTTACCATGGCCTTGCTCTGCTTAATATCTTTCTTCTTAAAGAGGAACTGTCTGTTGAGATTGGAGAGGTCTATGGTATCCAAGTCTAAGAGGGTGATGTGCCCGAAGCCCGCCAACACAACATTCTTGACTGTGTAAAGGACGAAGGTTTGCGAGATGCATGTCAAGCAAATAGAGTCAAATTCGACAACTCACGAAGCTCGCAACCAATCCCTCCTGCGCCTACAAGTAGGACCCTAGTCTTTGCCAGCCGTGCACACATCTCCGGGCCAAGGATGGCTTTTGCATGTGTGTAACGACCACTCCTTCGCATGCCTTCCGTGGTAGATGTCGACATAGAGAAATTGAGCGAGTCCCGTGTAAGTTAGACACAAGGAGACAGATTCCACATGAAATTAGGGAAGCGCTTGAACGGAAGAGCAGTCGAGCGTCCAAAGCGATATTTAGGCTGTGACAATTTGCCATCTCGGTCACGCGACTGTCACGCGTCTGCCCGATAGACTTTGAAGAAGACTACACATGGATACACAGGGGACTGGCCTCAATGGCGCCATCCGACTTCATGACCGTTCTCCATCATGGGCTCTACGAAACCACGGAAAACCCAAGGGAATGGATCCTGTGCAGTGGTATCCTCCCCATCCAAGTTCCGATCCTGTGACCAACGCATCCCGTATCCTTCCTCGACCCTCGCCTCATATATCAGGACCTGATGCGGTAGCCAATGCAAGTTCCTCCACGTCGCGTTGTCGACCACCTTTTCGAACAGCAGCAAAGCCTTTTCGTTGATCCTAGCCACCGGCCCCGAAGGCGTCCCCCACCAACCACTGCCAAATGCGACCCTGTCCTCCGCGCTGTCACTATGTCCCTGAGACCGATGGCCATGTTTCGACCACGCCCTCGCACCCGCTGATAGTCCCACTTTATTTGGCATCACAAATGCAGCGAGGCATTCTTCACGTGTCGGCGGATCACGACCTAACGCAGATCCGACTGTGTATGCTAATCCATGCAGAAGATGTTTCGCCAACGGCGTCTGCAGGTGTGGTTCCTCTTCCTGTCGCAGATCACCAGCAGCGGATCGCAAGAGGAAATCACGAAGACGGGTGCGTTCCAACGCTGCCTCAGGTACCTCCTCCATGTTCTGACACTTGGGAGGAGTGAAGCAATTGGCTGCGCTTGCGAATACAAGCATTCCTTGGTTGCAAAAGTAACCGGGAGAGTTGCGGCATTGTTCCAGTTCAATCTCCGAAGGCGGCCTTTTTTCGCGACGAATACAGTAAATACACATGGTTGGTGCAAGCAGTAAGTCTTCAGTGTAGCTTACATGGGTGAAGCAACCTTGCCACACTCGCCGCACTTCCTCAACTGCTCGTCTGCTTTCCATCGCTCGATCACAGGTTTAAGCTGTGCGCCGAGGTCGGTTACATGGAAAGACTCCTTGTGGATGATGACAGGCTCTGTGTGAACCGGTTCGCGACAGTACCACTGCAAGGTGTCTGCAGAGTATATGATGGTTATCTTCTGGCTCGCCAGATTGGTTATTGCGGTTTACCTTTGGAGTCCTTTGGGCGAATAGATTCCATGACGATGCCGATTGTGTTAGCATACCGAACAGGATTGTGTGGTGTGTTGCCTGAAAGACAGGGGGTAAATGGCACCGTTTACGAGATGAAGATGAAGCATTTGCCTGGGAGCAGAAACATGTCGCCTTCTTCGATAACTATATCCTTGAATTCACCCTCGTCAACGACCCTCAGTAGCATTGCTCCCTTGTACTGGTAAAACCATTCCTATCAAATCAATAGAACGCCTTGTTCGATGACAAGGAAATAGAGATGCAAGACCAAACCATACTTCGGTTTCATTGACGTGGTAGTCGTTGCGTTCGTTCGGACCACCGACAGCCATGACTATGAAGTCTTTCTCTTGGTACAGACAGAAATTGTTCACCGGAGGCTGAAGGAGGTGCTCATTAGCCTCCAACCACTTTGGGAAGTTGATGGGCGGGCGAAGGGGCATATTGTGAGGTGGTAATAATGGGTCGATCGTATAAACGCAGTCGTCGTCAGCACCCACCGCCAGCGTGAAATATCGGGACCAATCTTATCTTATCTTGGAAGGATCACGCATAATTGTCTCCAGCTGGTCTGCATCTCCAACAGTATGCACGACTACAGGTTCTATCGACCCGACGCTCACCACATTCTGGTCTGTGGCGCTGGGTGACTCCGTGTTCCCGGACAGATCGTTTTGGCGGTTAACGTCTAGTTTATCCGGATGGTTGATCCGTCGTCTTTGCTGCGCATCATAAGTGCGACTGACGATGACCCTTCGCTCCTCTTACCCGGAATACCACCGGGTTATCTTAGGATGCGCCAATAGATTGGAACGCAAATGTGGCGCACAAGCAAACTTCCAATTCTCGCTGAGAGCCGTAAAATTAGCACGGACGTCGTGCGGAAGCGGAGCTCAAGACCATCATCATTCCGTCTCGAGCAGCAGGTTCTGGGCAAAGGCGAGACCGGGTTTGTGCTCAATCGATGGGCTTCGACGGAGGGCGAAAGATGCTCAGAGGCAGGTGCGCCGCCGGGGGCCTGGTCAGGCACGACCATGTTATGCCCGTGAGATACACGGAACTCGGGAAAAAGACTGCAGACTCTCAAAGAGATTCACTGGCGAGTAGCAGAGTACTTGTAGACTGTTTGAAAACGAAAAGAGGAGTGAACAAGACAGTTTGGCTCTGAAAGCGGAATTTAGTGCAGAGAAAAAAGGGATTCGTTCAACACTTTGACGGACACCGCCAACTCGTCACATTCTTTTCCGTCTCGCCGTCTTCCTCTTGTATTTCCCTCTACCAGCTCACTTCTACTGTCTCTTCCCCATACAACGACGCCATCACGATGTTCTCTTCGCTACCCTTGCTGGCCATCGGGGTAGCGGCCTCCTCATCCCTCGCGGCTGCCCAATCCGCAGGGTCTATCGTACAAGCAGGAGATACCCTTGTTAGTGCAATGATGGTACGCACACACAGTCCATTCCTCTCCCAGCCACCCTTAATTCCAACCAGATGTTTCTCGGTAACGAGGAAAAAATCTACATCCTCGACAAGGCCGAAGGAAATGCAGCTCAAATAAATGGCCATCCGGCATGGGGTGCAGTATGGTGAATTCTACATCTCGTGTCCTCCTATCATATCGTACCCATACCTCGCCCAGGGATATCAACAGTCGCACAGCTCAGTTGATGGATGTTCTCACTAACGCTTTCTGCGCCTCTGGCATGCACCTTCCAAACGGCTCGTACGTGACATTCGGCGGAAATGGTGCCGTTGGGCCTGGCGGCAACATCGGTTCCGTCAAGAACAACGAGGGCTCTGGGTCATTCGACGCGACTTACGGCGACTACGATGGTGGCAAATCCATCCGCATCCTAAATCCTTGCACAACCTCGGACAACTTTTCAAGTCCACAATGTCAGTGGTTTGACAATGCCACAGTCCTCGCTATGCAAAAACGTCGGTGGTACTCGGCAGCTGAACCCCTCGGAGATGGCACAATCGCATTAATCGGCGGTTTCGTCAACGGCGGCTACATCAACAGGAATACTCCTAATACAGATCCAGCGTACGAGGGTGGTGCTGCTGAACCAACTTACGAGTTCTTTCCTTCAAGAGGCGCTGCTACCGTCATGGAATTTATGATCGCAACATCTGGCTTGAACTCGTATGCCCATTCCTACCTCATGCCATCTGGAAAGATGCTCCTTCAGGCTAACATATCGACCAGTAAGTAATCTTCTTCCGTTACCGCATGCATCCCCATCAACCTGGTTTCTCAGTTCTTTGGGACCCCGATACCAACGTGGAGACAAAGCTTCCCGATATGCCTGGAAGTGTAGTCCGCGTATACCCTGCATCTGGAGCTGTCGCGATGCTCCCATTGACTCCCGCCAACAACTGGACACCTACTATTCTGTTCTGCGGTGGATCCGACATGCCCGACGATTACTGGGGCAATTATTCTTTCCCTAACTATAACACCTGGGAATACCCTGCGTCAAAGAACTGCCAACGTCTCACGCCAGAACCCCAAGATGGTTCTTCTCCCGCTTACCAACAGGATGATGATATGCTCGAGGGTCGTACCATGGGTCAATTCATCTCTCTCCCTGACGGCACCCTCCTTGTCGTCAACGGAGGCACGAACGGAACCGCTGGATACGCCACAGCTACTGGCATGACACCGAATTTTGGTGACATGCCTTTTGGTGAATCTCTCGCCGCTGGGCCCGTCGGTACGCCAGCAATTTACAACCCTAATATGCCCCAAGGCAGCCGCTGGTCGAATGCTGGCCTCGGAAACTCCAAGATCGCCCGTCTGTACCATTCCTCGGCAATGCTCCTACCCGATGGCTCTGTCATGATTGCAGGGTCAAATCCAAACGTTGATGTCAACCTCACCACGATCTACCCGACCACCTACACCACCGAGATATTCTACCCTCCTTACTTCTCCGCCTCCACTCGCCCGCACCCTACTGGTATCCCAAAGCAGCTCTCCTACGGTGGCGCCTATTTCAACATCACCGTCCCAGCTAGCTCATACGCCGGTTCAGCTAACGCTGCAGCTGCAAACACGTCCGTCGTACTATCTCGCGGCGGGTTCACTACCCATGCCATGAACATGGGCCAGCGTCACCTGCAACTCAACAACACCTACACCGTCAACAGCGACGGCTCCTACGTGCTCCATGTTGCTCAGGCCCCTCCTATCCCGAACGTTTTCCAACCTGGCCCGTCACTCCTGTTTGTCGTCGTGAACGGCATCCCAAGTAATGGCACCATGCTCATCGTAGGCTCTGGGAACATCGAGACGCAGCCAACGTCTGCTGTCAGCGACCTGCCACCCAGCGTCCAGAACAATGATGCAAAAGGTACAGGGTCCGGCGACTCCTCCAACGGCGGCTCGTCGTCGTCGGGTCCAAGCACGGGTTTGATTATCGCCGGTGTCGTTGGAGGGATCGCCCTGATTGGCATTGTCGGCGCCGTGTTTGGTATCTGCGTCTCTCGCCGTCGGCGCGCTGCTAGTCGCCAGCATCCCGCTGCCGCGTACGCCATGGGCACAACGCGGAGCGGGTACATGGGGGGAAGCGGCATGGCGGCTGACCATGCCAGACATTCCGACTCGAGCGCGTTTGTGCCACTACAACAAGAAAACGCGAGCGCAGCATGGAACGCGAGCAGTGTGAGCCTGCATTCGTCGCCGTATCGAGACGAATATGGTGGGAGACCGAGCGTGGCGGACAGTTACGATCCTTATAATCCCGAGGGTGCACGGAGGGTCGACGGTTACAGATCATAAATACAATATACTTTTACACAAACGGACACGGAACGATCTTGGGTTACATGTGTGCACATCGGGGTGGACCGGGCTATGGTAATACTTGCTTGTCCGCTGTCTTTCATCTTTTGCGCTCCCTTCTTTCTACTGCTTGCAGCCTGCGTCCTTGTTGCTTTTTCTTAGTTATCTCCTACAAGTCTAGACTTGTCCACACATTGATCGGGCCAATACATTGTGCAGTGCGCCCTTGTCCCCCATGTCTGAATCGTTTCTCACTGGGCTTTTGACGTGATCAATAGTATTCACCTGTGCACCGCCAACTTGCGCCATACACATTGGACATTGTGGTGTTACTACAAGTTTGAACGTACATTTGTTTCGATCTCACTCAAATCCTCTCGAAAATGTACATGTATGCCAGCTTCTTCAATTCCTCTACACTTGCCTTGTCCGCAACCACAACCTTTTCGTCATTGAAAAGCACCCACTCCTCGTTCCCTTCCACGTCCATGGTGTCACTTGCCTGGGCCAGCGGCATCCGAATGTGTGCAACGTAATGACCTGAATGCACGCTGGGTCCTTTGTGTGATATGAACGCCTTTAGTCGGTACCGTGCCGGTAATGTGGACGACCCTGGTAGCGATTTCTCCTTAGGTAGTACGGGGTTGCTCGAAGGTGACGCGATCTCCCCAGTATCGTCGGGATGGTTGAACAGCCACTCCACTGCACGCTCGGCACTACCGTCCTGCGACACTGACTCAGATTCCGGCGTCACTACAACTTTGCCTTGGGTACTCACCGTTTCTATCAATGCCTTCCTGGCTTGTGCATGTGTGAAGCCCATGTCTGCCAGCATTTCGATTTGGTCCGAGGAGGGCTCTGGACCCTTCTTGGCTCCTCCGGACGTAGTTAACTGGATGGGCTCATCGATGTCTTGCACAGCAGGATGAGCTGGGCGGTGGAGATGTAGAATGGTTGGTACACACCAGGGTCATCCATGTGGCCGAAGAGCCATTCCATGGCAATCTCCACGTCCGAATTACCTGTGGCAAGTAGTGCCTTTTGACATCTCACTGATGGGAATCCCATGCCCTCCAATTGCGCCAATACTTCCGCGTTAAACTGAGGGAGCGAGCTGGATGAAGTGCTAGAAGAAGCTTCTTGGAATTCCTCTTCGCCGGGATGCAATCCTCGACCCAGGTATGTGCCCAGATCGAGCATATCCGCCTCCGGTAGTATGATAGGGATGTCTGTCATAAGCGCATTAGCAATTATTGCTCAATATGAAACACGAGCCCAACCTACCGAGCTTAGTGGGAACCCAATTCTTCAGCTGGAATTTTTTGGCATGGAGCACGAGTATGTCCGGGAAGGTGGCAAAATGCAACTGTCTCACAGCTGAAACTTTTCCGCATCCTCCCTCGCACTGGTAATCGAGTGCTTCTTGACCCGTGAGACCCAGAAGGAGGCCGAGACACTGCATTAATGTCACAGAAGCATATCTTGTTGCTGCAGGTCCCTTGGTCGAGTCGCCTGCAGTCTTACCCTGGTCTGGACCGTCGCCATGTTCATCAGCCGGTAATTCTTGTGCAGGAACACCCAGACTAAGGACGTCCATGTTGTCCACGCGATATCTGACTTTTCTACAAGACAGACACTGCAAGCGCTGTTCCAGCCCAAATGCGAAAGCGTCTGTTGCCTCGGACCCTCCTATATGCCATCAATGAAAATCTTCGCTCAAAACCAAGATAAGGACAGGAATTACCACGCGCCCCAGAGTTCATTTGGTGGTTAAACCTCCTGAGCACGGTAATGAGATGTCCAAGGAATTCCTCCGCGTCTTGCTGTCGCATGGTTGCGAATTCTGCGTGACCTTTGCCAACGAGGGCCTTGAAACCAGTAGGTTTCAGCCCAACTTGCCAAGGCACATTTTCTGGTATTGAATGAGGGAACGAATCTGATGGGGCTAAGATAATAGTCGGCTTTTAGGCACAGAGAAACATCAAAAAATTCCTAACCAAGACTGGTGTCAGATTTGGAGTATCTTCCACTGAGAAGACCATCTGCTATTTTAAACATTTGACACTCGATGCAGTCCGCAGGCAATGGTTGTGTGCACCCTATCCAATGAGTGGAAGCTCTTTCAGGCACATAGCGTTGGGTAGTCCCTGCGTTCACTTCACCATAGTAGCGATGGCGGAACTGGGAAAGGGAGAATAACGTCTGCAACACGGAAGCCATGTAACAACTGAAAATACGAAATGAAACGACAGTGGTGCACATAGGTTCCTCCTCTTACCTGTGCCGTAGATTGTTCAGTATATGAAAGAACAGAAAGCAGTTACCTTCACTTACCTGTTTCCCAAGTTACTTAGCCCTGTGAGTCCCCGACCAAAAACAGGTTTGAGGGCACTTCCATCCTCTGCAGTAAGAGAGAAGTCAAAGGCAAGATTCTGCTCGATTTGCTACGGCCAGTCCATTAGCTAAGGGGCTTCCTGTAAAAGACCAGAAGATGCTCACGAGTTCTGTCATGCTCTTTTCGGTTTTCTTTTGCGACCCAATATGAATGCCAAAGTTAGCAAGGTGGCTAGTCAGCTCGAGATCGACGCGGGCATCGTCGCAGGCATAGCAGTAAATATCTGTAATGAAAGTCTTTACATGTCAGTGAGGGCAGGTGAAGAGACACGCACCAGCCCCTCCCTCCGGTGTGATCGTCCCAAGCTTTACGCATACTGGATGTTTTGTAGCATTGAAATGAGTCAATGCGTGTCCATTGCCACCGGTTCCTCCGTATTGGGAACGCCCACAGCCAAGTGCACCGCAGGTGAGACAAAGCCACAAATTCGATGTCAATTCGCACGAAGCACAGCATGCAAGCCCTGCAAAATGTGAATAGCCCATACAGAAGTATCAAGGAAGAGTTGCGATTGGATACCTTCAGCTGGAATGCTACCAGTGGCACATTGCTCAAGCGAGCGCGTATGTTTGCAAGGTGTAAATTCCTCCTCCCATGCCTTTATCTCCGATTGGCGAGCCGAAGACAGTGATTGCATAATTCCGCTCGTCAACCGCTCCGCCTGCGCAATATTGAGATGACTTGGAATGCATGCAGAGATCTTGTTAACTTACTGTATTACTTCCAACCAGTATCTCCTTTCCATTATCAGGATCGCACTTCCAGCATTTAAGCACAGTGCGGTGCTCCCACTTGTCTTCTTCGCGTTCCTGTACGATAGCCAACTTGGTCACCTTTGGAGGTGGCTCTTGCTCGTCCTACATGATTGCAAATGACAACGAAGCATACCAAAGACATGGAAGGGACTCACACGACCAGTTCGTTTCGGTTTGGGTGTGCGTTTGATATTCAGGGTGAAGGAATGTCCGGATCGTAATACATGGGTCCGCGCGTGGTGTCTGTCTTGATCGAGACATGCACCATTGAAACACGTCAGGCATACATCCA
>Ga0307518_10002922_pt1 | contig 12408 bp, 8 predicted proteins | sample 25_EM_MG_FD_203889 | JGI IMG/M metagenome (GOLD analysis project Ga0307518, IMG submission 203889) | Populus trichocarpa ectomycorrhiza microbial communities from riparian zone in the Pacific Northwest, United States - 25_EM | ecosystem: Host-associated > Plants > Roots > Unclassified | place... | reverse complement strand
CTAGATTTTTTCTTTCTTTCTTCTTGAGTGAAATGAACTGTTTCACTTAAAGTGAAAAGCGTCATTTCACTTACTATTTTTTTTAATTGTTAAATGATGTCATTTATAATTAAGGGAGAGTTTTGTTATTTTAAAAGGGTCCTCCAAGTTTTGCTGCTTTTCACTTTAAGTCCTTCGATCTTTATCTGTTTTATTTTTGGCCAATCTCAACCTTTTTCTCCTATTCCTTTCAATTCATCCCTCAATGCATTAAATATAGTCCTTCAATGTTGGCGACTCTTCCAATTTGGCCATCCACTTTCTGATTTTTAATATTTAGCCAATTTCAATCCTTTTCTCTTAATTTATTCTTACTTTTATCCTTGATTGCATTAAAATAGTTCCTCAATTATAATTTTTATATTTGAAATAAAAAATTAAATCATATAATTAAATTCAATTAGATTGTTTGAAATACCGGGGAAATGAATTGAATATCAATCTTGATTATTTTTAGAAATAATTTTTGTTACAAAAATTATTTCTTTTTGTTAAAAAAAAACCCTTATACTTTTTTAAAATAACCTAAACTATATGTATTTTGAAGAATATATAAATAGAAAGGGGATCACATTGTTCTTTCATGAGCACGATTCACTAACATGTTCAAATATTCAAAAACTAATGCTGCAATGTTCCATCAGTTGCCTGCATAAATCCTCTTGATTCCACCCTGTTGTATATGTTCTACCGCGAGTTTGTCATTGTGCTTTAGAACAGTAGAATAAATATAGTACATAGATGGAGCTGAGACAGTAATCTTCCGCCATGGCATTCACCATTGTTTGCTGATAAAACTCATTACTCCACAAATAACCATATACCACACAGAAACGAAAAACGTTGTGGTTCACATCTGGGAAACTAAAGGAAATCACCATTGTTTGCTGATAAAAAAGCTTGGACATGGAAATCCAAAAGCTTGATCTTGGAAAATGTAAGTCACCTTAGATATTGCTTACTAGTCACAAATGCGTGAACTCTGAGCATCATAGACACGCATACCACCATAACATGAAAAATGAAAGAAAAAAAGGTTCATCTATGCCAACCCTTTTGAGGGAGATTTAGGGATTGCACTTCATCAAGCTTTCTCTGATAATCTTGATCGAATTCGGATCTATCCAAAGCATTCAACTCATGATATAGTTCCTGCACAAGAAGAGAGATTTCAAGGTGGGATCACAGGAACAAAAGCTAAAGCTTTTGAAGACCCAAATAAAGTCCAACATTCTTCAACTGTAGTTAAATAAGCCAAAAACTGAGATTAGTTAAATGAGTTAAACCCAGAGCTGCAATGCTCACATGGACAATGCGTAGCAGACTGAAACGAGCGATTAAAAGGAAATCAACAATGCTTTTTTTTTCTCCTCCTTCTGAGAATTCGATATTTGAAGTTAATTAATGAAGCAAATTCCAACAGTAATTATAGCCAATGACCAAGTTTCAACTAAGACATTCTACGTACAGACACTGATCAACAAGTAGCAGCATCCCAGAAAGACACAGCACAGCACAATTACCTATATAAATGCAAGCATCGTTTTTACAATTGCCCTCCATGTTTTTGAAAATTATATTTTATATCCTAAACTTTGATATAAATTACATTTTATATCCTAAATTTTAATATGCATATAACAATTTACATCTTAAATTATCCTATAATTTTGTTTATTTTACACTCACTAATTACATAAACTGTAATGTTTGAAAATGCAGAAAATAAGTGTAAAAATAACTAAACTATAAGATAATGAAAATAATTTTACCTATTATTTTTCTATATTAATTTAAAAAATAATTATTGTAGCAAATCAAAGTTCTCCCCTCTAATTTGCTTTGGCATATTTTATTCAGATACAATAATTAATTTAATCATGCGAATTGTTCCAAACATGCTATAATTAAAACGGAAATATGTCATCATCCTCTAGCTAGAGGTTACACACACGGTTCGAAACCCAGGTCTTGAAAGGGACGACAATGTTTACACCATATGCAAACTATCATCCTCAACCTCACAGTCACTTCCATGGAATAAAGTTCAGACCTGCAGCAGTAAATGTGATTCTTATTCCACTATAATTAAATCCGAGACTATCATTGAACTATAGTTATCAGATCCGCCGACATAGCTCGCAACCTAATCAAACTTGACAATGATTTTTTTTTTTTGGGATAATATTTTTCTAAAAAATCCAAAAACTAAATCAATAAACCTATGAACATTGGCAACCAAAAATTGAAATCAATTAATAGGGAAGATGATCAATGAATAGTTACCAAGATGATTGACTTTTTATATATATTAACGAAAAGTTACATTTTAAATTACTAAATCTATTATTATTATCGGGAGACAAATCTCAAAAGGTCAATAAGTTAATCATGTCAAGGATAACGAATATTACTAGTCAATCACACAGATAACCAACAGACTTGCCATTTGCCATCTTATCAATGAGATCAGAAGCATCATGAGAAAAAAAATAAAAAAAATCAGAAACATCCAATCTATCTCAATCCACTGTCCGAAAAAAAACAGAACAAAATAAAAAGAAAACGTCGGCTTTTTGTCGGCAAACGACCTTTTCTCTTTCACTTACTTTCTTGCGTCTTAAAAGGCAGAAAAAAACATCAACATCTCCGGTCCAAAACAAAAAAATATATGAAAAAAGAAACTTTGATTACAACGAACACCAAAGCCAACTACCATCAAAAGCAACCCCTAATAAACAAACACAAAGAAGTAGTGAGCAAACGCTTTCATAGCCCGAAAACAAGAAGCGCGCACAAGGGAAAGGAAACTTCTCCCTTCTTCTGTTATCATTCATACACACTACTCCTTTTACATTCTTTCTTTTTCTCCGTGTACTGATCAAAAACCACAGAATGTCGTTTTTTGTTGGATTGATTATCGGTCTTGCTGTCGGTCTAGCATTGATTGTTGGTTTTGTCAAGTCTGAGAATGCAAGATCCAAGCTTCGGTCTGAGCTTGTAAGTAGCTTTGTTGGCCTGCTTTGATGTTAATTAAGTTGTTTTGATTAAAGTTTGCATCTTTTTGTGTTTTTTGTTTCTGGGTTTTTGCTAAGTTGTTGTGAAGTTTGCATCTTTATGTGTTTTTGATTTCTTTGTATTGATTTGGTTTCTGGGTTCTTGTTTAATCATAATTTCAGGCAATAGCTATAGCTGCTTTTGCAAGAATGACAGTGGAGGATTCAAGAAAGATCTTGCCAGCTGAGTACTACCCTTCTTGGGTTGTCTTCTCTCAGCGCCAGAAGTTAAGCTCTCGTTTACTCTTACTCTTCTTTTTTTTGGTCCATGTATATGTTATCTATGTGTCATTGAGGTTCTGATTTGATTTTTATTTTTATTTCTGCAGTTGGATTGGCTTAATCAACATCTTACAAAGATCTGGCCTTATGTTGACCAGGTATTTTGCTTTTATGGGGTTTCACTTCTTATCTAGTTTATAGCATATGACATAGTTACGGGTTGTTCTCAATTGGTTCTGAGAAAATGAATTTATCTATAATTTTGGTGTGTGTAGGCAGCTTCTGGGCTGATAAAGGATTCAGTGGAACCTGTCCTTGAGCAATATAGACCGATTATATTGTCATCTCTCAAATTTTCGAAGTTTACTCTTGGTACTGTTGCGCCCCAATTTACAGGTTGGTTTGGTAAATTTCTCTTTTTGCAATTGGGATGCAATTATTTAGGTATTTGCTATTGTGCTTCGATTATGTTCATTTGCAATTAGAGATTACTTGATAGGTTAGTTGCTGTAGGCGTGCAGCCTTTCATCTGGCTTTTGCTGTGCTCTACTGGTCCATTGTGAGCTGATTGCCAGCTTCTGTTGGAGACTTGTTTCAGAGATTTCTTTGTTTTCATCATGTTCATATGGCCAAAATGGTGGTGCATGTGTAGGTTCCCTAGTTCTTGCTAGGATATGATCAAATGTAGAATTCGGTTTTCTGTGTATTGTAATATTTTGTCACATTATTTTCTGTAGATGATACAAAATGACAATCCTAAATCAATGTTATTTTTAGGAGTTTCTATCATTGAAGATGGAGGCAGTGGCATCACCATGGAGTTGGAAATGAACTGGGATGGGAATCCAAGTATAATACTTGATATTAAGACTAGACTTGGCGTTTCTTTGCCTGTACAGGTAAAAAAAAATCAGAATATCACTATATCAACCTTTTAAAGGAAATCTAGTAGAGAATGTAGAATCTTTGTCCTTAATTTTGACTTGTTGTCCGTACTTGTGCTGCTGAAACTCTGCTCTACTGGTTGAACCATAATGCATAGGCCACCTATTGTGTTTTCACATCCGTTACAACTTTGAATGTTGTGATTAGAATGGGACTGAACTCAAAAACTTGATACGGTCCTAATAAGCATTGCATTAGAAGACCTTAGTTAATAAATATTAGATTTGTATCATCTAAATAAACATTCTGTAAACTAGAAGGTGAAAAATAAATATGAACCTTTAACTGTTCTTTTGCTCCCAACAATTTTAGTTTCTTGCGTGAATCTTTAAAAATGCTACAAAATTATCACCCGACTCTGCATCTTTCAACACATGATTTCTTGAGTAATCACCTGAAACTTAAGAAGTTTCCTGCCCGACAACATATTTTATTTTGCTTCTAAAACTCTTCAGCTGGTCAAATGTAGAATGCTGGGACCTTCCTCCCGGCATTTACATGTTTCAGCCAGACATCTCATTGTGATAATGTGCTGTCTTTCTCTTTGTTCAAGATTTTTTTGTTGTGTCCCATAACTTGACATTTAATGCAGCTTATCATCATCTCATGCTTTGCCCTTTCTCTGTCTGTCTGCATTTCCTTTTTCTTTCTTTTTTCCTTTTCTTCTCTCTTCTACTCAGGTAAAAGATATCGGATTTACTGGGGTTTTCAGGTTGATCTTTAAGCCACTAGTTGCTGAGTTTCCTTGCTTTGGAGCTGTTTGTTGTTCTTTGAGACAAAAGGTGCAGTATCTGTTTTAAAGTGTTAGAATTTTTTATTTTTATTTTATTTTATTTTGGGGGGAGGGGGTAGAATATTTTACCCGACTGTTATTTGAATATAAAATGTCTAGTCTACTAATTACTGCCATGCATTAGTATGCTACTTTGTATCTATTGATATATTTGGACTGTAGCACCAACCAACATAGTAACACACATAGACATGATCAATTCTATATTGCTCCCTTTATATCAACCAATATCCATTTTTCAATCATATGCCTATGAAATCCTCTTTCTTTTATTTCTTCTTTCCTTTGATTAATATAGAAATTTAAGACGTTTTTTGATGGGACTGGGAGTTTGAACTGTCATTTGAATGGGAATTGTAGCAGCATCGGCATGCAGCCCAAATTCTAGGTGCGGATTGATCCAAAGCTTCAACATAATCTACTTGACAATATTAAAGAAGTGAATTTAGAAAAAATAATAAACCGTGATAATGTGTTCTTTAGGCCTCTATCTCTCTCTCACGTGCACTCACATGCTTGTGCATGAACACACTGAGCAAGTACAAGTTTCAGCGTGGATGTTTCCTGTCTTGCAGAAAAAAATGGATTTTAAACTTAAAGTTGTTGGTGGTGACATATCAGCAATTCCAGGACTTGATGATGCTATTCAGGTTTGTACTACCCATTGTTAGCCTCCTTCCTTTCATCATGTGATAAAAGAACCCATTATCATCTTCCCTGATTTCATTATGTGATAATGTATTATTGTCTGGCTCTATCAATTAACATTACTTCCTTTTGAATTCTATGGATTAGAAATAGCTTTCCTTTCCCATTGATAATTTTTAGTTTCGATTTCACATACTTTTCCTTAAATTTTAACTGGCCAACATAGAGACTAGTCTTGTTGTTCAAAGTCAAGTACGCTAAATTCTCTTATTAGATTATAGTTGATGCATTTAATTCAAGACGGGATTAAATTTTCCAGTTTCGTTGTCATTTAAATCAGTCTTAACTGGTGGACTTCAGGTACTTCATCTCTCTGTTGGTACTGAGGTAGATTCCTTCAAAGAGATTAAAGTGTATGAGTTATTACCTCTTAGTTTAGGTCTGTGAAAAGATATGTTCTTCATGGCTTTGCGAATGATTTGAGACCAAAGATTTGGAAGGCCCGGTTGAATAACTAATTGGAATCTTGTCACAGGGACAAAGTGTTGTGACAATGTCGCAAGTTCTTGAATTGAAGTTGCTTGAAAAGCATCTATTGCTGCAATTTGGGATTGATCCTCGTGATTTTATATTCAAATATTATGTTGGTCTTTGAAGGCTTTGGACATGGGCTGTATTGTGATAGAAACTAGATTATTTTGAGTAGGTAAATTGTAAATACAGAAGCATGTTGCTTTTGTTTAATTACAATGTGTGTGTGTGTGTGTGTGTGTGTTCAGGCATAAGCAAATGCTCTATTGCATATTTATGGTGCTTGTGGAGGATGATGGGATAATTTTATTTTTTATTTTTCACTATAAAACACAGAGCTTTACTTTCCAGATTTATGTGACAACATGATCCAAGCATAATAAAGCTGCATGTTCATCCATACAGGAGACAATACAGAATGCTGTTGAAGATTCTATTACCTGGCCTGTTCGGAAAGTTGTTCCAATTTTGCCTGGGGATTACAGGTATGTCAGTGCTCGGCAAGAGATGGAAGCACTTTGATTGCATTTTTCACTTTTCTTTCCTAATAAAAATTACTGTGTTTTTTATTGCTGGTCTCTCATTATTCATTCTGTAATTGTAGAAAAGCATTTGAGTAATTTTGAATGATTAATTATAACACCATGGACCTATCACCCTAGAAATACTTAATGGAGTAGCTTTTGGGGTATTGGAAGTAATTTTTATACTAGAAATCTACCTCACACGAACTCAATTTAGGATTTGGTTGTCAGATATGCCATTCTTTATACCTGGTATTCTTGTGAGGGCCACACTCTGTATGTATACCATTTTCACGCACTCTTCAGACTGGCTGCATATATGTCAGTTTGACTTGACAACTGTTCCCAAGCAAACATGGAGTTGCATGAGGTGGCTGTGGTCCAATTTTTTATACCTTGCAGGCATATTACCAAAAAAATGCTAGTAAGAGTTGCTTTTGAGATCATCAATTAATGCAACTCTTAATCTCCTTACACGCTCACCAAGTGTTGGACTTGGCACCTTGTGTTAAGTTCTCATGCTTGAGTATACAATCTCTTTCTCTTTAAATACTTGGTTGAGCTGTCCAGAAGTGGTGATGGTTCATTTTTTCCTTTCAATTAGCAATAGAAGGTGGAACCATAGGATTGCTAAGAAGGGGTATTTGTGGTGGTTCATTTTCTCCTTTCAACCTGCTAGAGAGGGTGGGACCATGGGAGAGGAGGCAGGGTGTGGTAGTGGTTATTGGCTGCATTTGTTTTTGTTTTGTCAATTCATTGAAGTAGCTAATAATGTTATTGTGCAGTGACCTGGAGTTAAAGCCTGTGGGAATATTGGAGGTGAAGCTTGTGCAGGCAAAGGATTTGACGAATAAAGATCTCATTGGGAAATCTGATCCCTTCGCCAAGTTATACATACGCCCTTTACCTGATAAAACGAAAACCACCAAAATAATTGTGAGATATTTTTATGCATTTTGGTAGTGTAATTTAAAACAACATTTTCTCTTGAGGGGTTTTGTTTTACTGATTTGAAATGAATTCGTTTTTTCTCCTGTAGAACAATGATCTGAATCCAATATGGAACGAACACTTTGAATTTGTTGTTGAAGATGCAACTACTCAACACTTGGTAGTAAAAATTTATGATGATGAGGGGATACAGGCAGCTGAGCTCCTCGGGTGCGCCCAAGTAAAACTAAATGAGCTTGAGCCTGGTAAAGTGAAGGATTTGTGGTTGAAGCTGGTTAAGGATTTGGAGGTCCAACGAGATAATAAAAACAGGGGGCAGGTGAGAACACTTGTCACTTCCCTATGGAAATACATTATCATGAAGACTCTGAGAGACCTTTTACATCCCAGGGTAATACCATGAAGACTGTTCAATTGTATTGTTGTCTCAACTATTGTTTGATTTTAGGTGCACCTGGAACTTTTGTACCGTCCTTTTGGTATGGAGAATGGCCTTGGCAACTCTTTTGCCTCCAGCTTCTCAATGACTTCTTTAGAGAAGGTGCTTAAAAACGGCGCAAACAGTATGGAAATTACTGGAAATGTAAATGAAGTCACAAAGAAGAGAAGAGAGGTTATCGTTAGAGGAGTTCTCTCTGTCACTGTCATTTCTGCAGAAGATCTGCCAGTGGTGGATTTGATGGGTAAGGCTGACCCCTTTGTTACACTAACAATGAAGAAATCGGAGATGAGAAACAAAACCAGGGTAAAGGCTTCATTCCAAACCATGAACAACTTCTTCTTCTTCTTTTTTTCTTCTTCTTTTTGAACTGCTGTCTTTCTTGTGATTTCTTCATTAACCTTGCCTTTCCACCTCTAGTTTTTTCTGTTCCTTATGCATTTTTTATGGTGAAGGAGACCCTTGAAGAAGGGGATTTTATTTATCTTTGCACTTCTACCTCATGCTCGTAGCTTCTTAATATCTTCAGTGGTTACTATTGCTCTCTCTGGCTTCAGAGTATAATGTACTTCATTGTTAATTTCCTTTTCCAGGTTGTGAACAACAACTTGAATCCTGTTTGGAATCAAACTTTTGACTTTGTTGTTGAGGATGGACTACATGATATGCTTATTGTCGAAGTTTGGGATCATGACACATTTGGGAAGGTACAAAGAAAAAAGAACTATCTGCTGTTATTTTTCAAGTTCTTTATCATTTACTTCCGTAATGGTACAGTTGTGATCATTGTAGGCCCATAGTCATGTGGTTCATTTGCATTCTCGCAATTATCCCCTAGGTCGGCACTACAATGACCTGAGTTGATCCTAGGTTTGTTTTTTAAAAGAAAATTTTTAATAACAATCTTTGTGGGTTGTTAGAGATTAATCAAAGCTGCTCTTATTGTCTGTGGTTTTGAAATTAGAAAGTTTTAATAAAATCCATAAAATCTACTATTCTTGATATTTTGTCTTTTGAAGCAATCGTCAAAATGCTTGCTGCTTGCACATTATACTCCAAAATTAACGTGTTGGTAATTATATGGTGGGGCTGACTTCTGAACTGGATGCTTATACGGTTCCTTGTCCATCTTCTCTATTAATTTTAAACATATTGGCCAAATGAGTGGCTTTAATACCAAGTAAATATTGGTCCCTAAACCAGTACTACGTGCAAATCTCACTATGGGAGTGCAGTTGTGGTGCCTGAGCGCACTTTTTCCATCAGGATATCTGGTGCTTGGCGTTCTCAAACTTTTAACAGAAAGCTATCCTGATATATAACACAAATCTAGCTGCTTCGATGGATTTAGAGACTGCTGCATTGTGCTGCATGCCTTTGCTGACATTGTGTTGCTGTTATGAGTGCTGACACCATTTTTGGGCTTGATTTTATTTACTTCAGGATTATATGGGGAGATGCATCCTGACTTTGACCAGGGTTATATTGGAAGGCGAATACAAAGATTGCTTCCAACTTGACGAGGCTAAATCCGGAAGATTAAATCTGCACCTCAAGTGGTCGCCACAGCATATTTATCGCGATTCTTGAGTGAACCTGTCGAGTAGCAGACCCCAGACGGCGAACCTTTTGAAAGAGGCTTTTTCTTCTACCCACCCCATAGATGCATACAGAGAACATTACAGTCATTCTTGCGTACAAGTTAATAAATCTCGTGCCATGTATATGCGAGGAAACACCTTTAGTGTAAATAACTTTTTACTGTGGTCTAAAGGAAAAGGGATTGAACAAGTATACCAAACAGGTAGATTGGTCGAGAGGACAGTGGGAAGTGCTGTACCATGAGATTGTATGATTGTCACAGGACAAGCCACGAGTTGAATGTTCCTTGGGAATGATGCTAATTCCCATGATTGAAGTTATTCCACTGTTTTTTTTAAAAAAACTAGCAACATTCCATTATTCCTGACTGTTTCTGGTACGTAGCAAACCAATTCATATTAGAAGGCAACTAATACTGAGCAAGTTCTTACAAATACTACTATGCCAACCAGTTCCCCTCCTCATCCAGGACTGAAACTAACAAAAACCTTGTCAGAATCCAATCACTCGAAACCTTTACCAACCATTGAACGAGGATGCCTCATGTGGGTTCTCTATATATATATGCAATAACACTAATAATGTTAACTCATGTAAATAACCCAAGTATGTAAAGAATATATATGTAAAGAATATATTTGGAAGATAATTTTTTTTTTTTAAAAAAAAAAAAAAACATGTGCTTAATTATTTTTAAGCATCATAAAACAACGTGATCGAGCTTTTCGTATTTTTATCTACGAAAATGGGGCACCAGGGATTGCTTTTCATAATTAAATTTTGAGCTTTTATAGTCAAAATAAAGTGCTGATAAGCTATTTATGTTCTGAAAATCTTGCCTGTTCACTTCAATTGTTTTTGAATATCTTTTCGATATTCTATATCTTAGGTTTTTTCAAAAAACTACGAAATTAACATCATCAAATATACATATTTAACACTACGTGTTTCTGTGCATCTCTCAAGGACATGAAGGTCAATTTCGCTTCAACATGTGAGCATATACTACTAGCTAGGGCCCAATTTTATATATATATATATATATATATATATATCAATGATGATAGATGAATCAGACGTTAATACAGTTGTTCTCTACATTAATTGATCCTAACGTTACAGAAAATATTATCTTTTACAGTTGACTAATTAAATGATAAATGATTTTGTTAATTTTGTTCATTAAAGATTTTAATTCAAAGAGAGGCTGTGAAAAAAAATGAATAAATTAATATCATGAAGTACTTAGTTTCAATAGTGCTTAAAAGTTGGTCCGAGGAATATATTTGAGGACACTACATGTAATCCATTTTAGCGTAGTGATTAAAAAGGCTACTTCTCTTTCTTGATTTTTCAACTTGAAGGTAGTATATTTTTAAAAATGTTTTTTATTTATAAAAATATTAAAATAATATTTTTTTTATTTTTTAAAATTTATTTTTTAATAAACATATCCTAGACAAATACACTAAACTGAAATCTTGTCGTCAATACCTAAAAAGTTATAGTTTCTTGGATATACTAAACTGATGTGAAGGGCGATCCTTTGAAAAGAAAACCTAGTCTTGTCCGATGCCCAAAATGGTTGAGGATATACGATATCGTTATATATATATATATATATATATATATATATAATAAAATAAACCCTTATTAACTCATGAAATTATTCGTTTCATATTATCCCAGAAGATGCCAATACAGCATCAATATTCATGCACTGGATCTTATGATTAGTGGCTTCTAATGAAGAACAGGAAGGAAATCTCAATTTATGGCTCTAAAATGGCGTGTTAATATTGTGCACAAATTAATTAAGAGTTGGTGCATGCCACCCCTTTTCAGTATGTTTGCGAGATCTTCTTTAGAATCAAACGGATTCTCACCCAAGAGACAAACTACAACTTCTGTATCAAAATCCCATATTTAAGTTTACATCTCTCCCGAATTCATTTCATTAATTAGCAGTAGAGCTCCAAGTAAAATTCTTCAAAAACCTAGCGACGAAATATCCATCTAACATTGGCGAAAGATTGATCTTAGAGAAGGTGTGATTGCTCGCATGGCCTATATAAAACGGGGGAAACTCTGATGCTTAGAAAAATACAAAACACAAGTAGGGAAAGATCATGAAGGTCGACCTTTACGCAGTAAGATCCCATGCATCAAGTTTCGCAAGGCCATATGGAGAGAGGAAAAATTGTGCATTGACATTATAAATTAGAAACCAAAGAAGACAACGAAATAACTAAGCATGTTTTTGTTCGTATCTTTAGTTCAATGTGAAATCCAAACACATGATGAATAAAAACAAATAGAAATAGAACAAGAAGCATAAACAACTAGCATGCTTGTAGTATTCTACTAGCTAGACAATAGTAATTAATTTTCTAGAGCTTGAGTGACAAATCAAGTCCCGAATCATCTGTTTGATAACTTTTTGGATGGTCAGCTTGTTGATTGCAACAGTATTGGATGATGGAGAAGAACCAAAATTTCGAAGGAGATTGTCCTCAAACCTTGAAGAAGATGAGGAACTAGAAATTCCAAATCCACCACTAAAAGCATTCAAACTCTCTGTCGTTAGTGATTTACCATTCGAAGGTTGTGTATTCATCGTAGTTTGCCCAGACCAACCACCATGGGCGTCGTAGCGAA
>Ga0307518_10002919_pt1 | contig 12413 bp, 7 predicted proteins | sample 25_EM_MG_FD_203889 | JGI IMG/M metagenome (GOLD analysis project Ga0307518, IMG submission 203889) | Populus trichocarpa ectomycorrhiza microbial communities from riparian zone in the Pacific Northwest, United States - 25_EM | ecosystem: Host-associated > Plants > Roots > Unclassified | place... | reverse complement strand
GTGGGGCGTGTCTCGTGAGTGGTAAGGACGGTTCTAACCGTCCTTACCACTCACGAGCCGATGCGCGATCCGTCCGCGGATGGTGCACGATCGGGCAACAACGCCGTCACCGCGGGGAGCGGCATCGCTATACCTTCGGATGATGACCGAGATCCGCGACGGGCTGCTGCGCCCGTTGGTGACCTTGTTACGCGAACGGCCGTCCGATCGGCCGGCGTTCACCGACGAGCACCGGACCCTGACCTTCGGGGAACTGCTGGAGTCGAGCGGCCGTCTGGCGGCGGGGCTCGGGATCGCCCGCGGGGAACGGGTGCTCATCCATGTCGGCGGTCGCGTCGAATTCGCCGAGTACGGCCTGGCGGTCCTGCGGGCGGGCGGGGTCGGGGTTCCGGTGAGCACGCGGTCGACGCCCGCCGAACTCGCCCACGTCGCGGAGGATTCCGGCGCCGGTCTCCTGATCACGGAAGCCAAACACGCCGCGCTGGCACGTGAACTCCGGCCCCGAGTGGTGTTCGTCGAGGACGAGCCGTCGCCCCCACACGGCGAACCGCGCGACGATCTCGGTCTCGACGAACCCGCGTGGCTGCTCTGCACCTCCGGCACGACCGGCCGCCCCAAGGGCGTGCTGACGACACAGCGCGCGATCCTCTGGTCCTCGGCGGCGTGCTACGGCCCGATGTACGGGATTTCCGGCGACGACACGGTTCTGTGGCCGCTTCCGTTGCACCACGCGTACGCGTTGTCGCTGGCCTTCGCCGGGACGATCGCGTTGGGCACGCACACGAGGATCGTCGATCGCGATCTGCGCGGGGCGCTCACGGCGTTCCCCGGCGGCGTCCTCGCCGGTGTCCCGGCGACCTTCCTGAACCTGCGCCAGGAGGTCCGCGGCGTTCTCCCCGCGCCGCGGCTGTGCCTGTCCGGGGGCTCGCCGTGCACCGCGCCGACCCGCGCCGCCGTACGGGAACTGTTCGGCATCGAGGTCCTCGACGGCTACGGCAGCACGGAAACCGGTGGCAAGATCGCCGTCCAGCTCCCCGGCGAGGAGCACCTGACACCGGTGCCGGGGATGGAGATCCGCGTCGTCGACGAGCAGATCGAGGTGCGCGGTCCCGGCGTGGCCCGGGGCGCCGCGGGGCCGGACGGCTGGTACCGGACCGGTGACGTGGGCGGTCTCGCCGAGGGACGGCTCACCCTCGCAGGCCGCGCCGACGACGTGATCGTCTGCGGCGGCCAGAACGTGCACCCGACGGAGATCGAGGCGGTCATCGCCGAAGTCCCTGGTGTCAAAGACGTTCTGGTGACGGGACGACCCGACGAAGTCCTCGGCGCGGTCCCGGTGGCGTTCCTCGTCTCCGACGAGCCGGATCTCGACGAGGTGCGCCGCCTGTGCCGCCGACGGCTCTCCGCGTACAAGGTCCCGGTCGCCTACCACCTCGTCGAACGCCTTCCCCGTACGCCGTCGGGGAAAGCGCTGCGGAGGGAATTGCGTGTTCCGCCGCCCGAGCTGGAAACGCTGGTGCGCGAGGCGATCGCCGAACTGTGCGACGTCGACGAGCGATGGCGCGACCGGCCGTTCGCCGAACTGGGCCTGACGTCGGTGGGCGGGGTGCAGTTACGGCACCGGCTGGCCGAGGCGACCGGTTCGGCCCTCCCCCAAGCACTCGTCTACGACTTCCCGACCCCGGCCGCGGTCATCACCGAACTCGAACGCCTGCTGTCCGGGGAAAGCAGACCCGTCGCGACGAGGACCGTTCCCGTTCGCGGCGGCGAACCGATCGCCATCGTCGCGACCGCGTGCCGGTTCCCCGGCGGCGTGACGTCACCCGAGGAGCTGTGGGATCTGGTGGCCGGCGGCGTCGACGCGACCGGCGATTTCCCCACTGACCGGGGCTGGGAGCACTCCGTCCGCTACGACCCGGACCCCGGCCGGATCGGCGGATCCACCACCCGCCGCGGTGGATTCGTCTACGACGCCATGGATTTCGACCCCGCTCTGTTCGGCATGTCGCCGCGCGAGGCCCTGTCGACCGACCCTCAGCAACGGCTGCTGCTGGAGACGTCGTGGGAACTGTTCGAACGCGCCGGTCTCGACACCGCCACCCTGTGCGGAAGCGACACCGGGGTGTTCGTCGGCGTGATGCACGAGGACTACGCCAGCCGGTTCGAAGGGCATCGGATGGAAGGGCGGCTGGGCATCGGATCCTCGCACGCGCTCGCGTCCGGCCGGATCTCCTACACCTTCGGGCTGAACGGCCCGGCGGTCACGGTCGACACCGCCTGCTCCTCTTCCCTGGTGGCACTGCACTGGGCCGTGCGCGCACTGCGTGCCGGGGAGTGCTCGCTCGCCGTGGCCGGTGGCGCCACGGTGATGTCGTCCCCGCGCACGTTCCTCGAATTCAGCCGCCAGCGCGGCCTTTCCCCGGACGGCCGATGCCGCTCCTACGCGGCGGGCGCCGACGGCACGGCCTGGTCCGAGGGCGCGGGCGTCGTGCTCCTGGAGCGGCTGTCGGACGCCCGCCGGAACGGGCATCCGGTGCTGGCACTGCTCAGCGGTTCGGCCGTCAACTCCGACGGGGCGTCGAACGGGCTGACCGCGCCGAGCGGGCGGGCCCAGCGGGCGGTGGTCGCGTCCGCGCTCGCCGACGCCGGATTGCCCGCGGCCGACGTCGACGCGGTGGAAGGGCACGGAACGGCCACCCCGATCGGCGATCCGATCGAGGCGGAGGCCCTCATCGCCGCCTACGGGGGCGAGCGTGACCGGCCGCTGTGGCTCGGTTCCGTGAAGGCCAACATCGGGCACACGCAGGCCGCGGCGGGTGTCGCCGGGGTGATCAAAATGGTGGAAGCCTTGCGGCACGGGCATTTGCCACCGTCGCTGTACGCCGACGATCCGAGTCCTCGCGTCGACTGGTCCGCGGGCGACGTGCGCCTGCTCGCCGAAGGCCGCGATTGGCGTGCCGGACCGAAACCGCGGCACGCCGGGGTGTCCGCGTTCGGGATCGGCGGCACCAACGCGCACGTTCTCGTCTCGGAAGCGCCGCCTGCGGCCGAGGACGGCGATCCGGCGTCTCTAGGTGGGCCGTGGCTGTTGAGCGCCGCCGGCGACGGCGCGCTGCGAGCCGCCGCCTCCCGGTTGCTGGCGACCGTGGGCGGCCGGGACGAGGACGACGTCGCGTTCACCCTCGCCACCCGCTCCGCGCTGGAGCATCGCGCGCTGGTCCCGTCCGGCGATCTCGCCGCGCTGCGCGCACTCGCCACGGGCGAACGCCGCGGCCGGACCGTACGCGGACCGGCGGCCGCGGCGTTCCTGTTCAGCGGGCAAGGCGCGCAACGTGCGGGAATGGGCAAGGAACTTTCGGAGCGGTTCCCGATGTTCCGCACGGCGTTCGACGCGGCGTGCGAGGCGCTCGGCGGCCGGGTCCGTGAAGTCGCGTTCGAGGGCGGGGAGCTGCTCGACCGGACGGACCACGCGCAAGCCGCCTTGTTCGCCTACGAAGTCGCCCTGTACCGGCTGCTGGAATCCTGGGGTCTCCGGCCCGGCGCCGTCGCCGGACACTCGATCGGCGAGATCGCCGCCGCGCACGTCGCCGGTGTCCTTTCCCTCGAGGACGCCGGTGTCCTGGTGGCCGCACGCGGCCGTCTGATGGCCGCGTTGCCGCCGGGAGGCGTCATGGTCGCGGTCAGGGCGGCCGAGGCCGAGGTCGCCCCGCTGGTCGGGGAATTCGCCGACCAGGTGGCGATCGCCGCCGTCAACGGCCCGCGATCCCTTGTGCTGTCCGGAGCCGGGAGCGTGACCGAAGCGATCGCGGCCCAGTGGCCGGGTTCCACGCGGCTGCGCGTCAGTCACGCGTTCCATTCGCCGCTGATCGATCCGATGCTCGCCGAGTTCCGCGAGGTCGCCGCCGGGCTGACCTACCGCGCACCGGAGATCACCCTCGTCTCCGGCCTGAGCGGCCGCGCGATCACCGGCGTCGACGCGGAGTACTGGGTGCGGCACGCCAGGAACACGGTCCGGTTCGCCGACGCGCTGGACACCGTCGTCGCGACGGAAGCCGCCATCTGCCTGGAAATCGGCCCGTCCGCCGTGCTGAGCAGGGTCGCGGGAGCCGTACTGCCCACTGTGTCCACTATGGACACAAGCCGGAGCGTTCTCGAAGCAGCGGGCGAACTGCACACCGCGGGCGTGCCCGTGTCGTGGCGATCGGTCTTCGACGGCAGCGGCGCCCGCCGGGTCACGCTGCCGACGTATCCCTTCCAGCGCGAGCGGTTCTGGCTCGATCCGCAACCGCGCCGGAGCCACACGGGGCATGCGATGCTCGGCCCGGCGCTCGTCGCCCCCGACTCGCCCAGGGTCGTGCACGGCGGCTCGGCGGGCGTCCGCACGCACGGCTGGCTCGCCGACCACGTCGTCGGCGGCGCGACGTTGTTCCCTGCCAGTGCTTTCGTCGAACTCGCCGTGCACGCGGGCGGACCGGACGTCGCCGAGCTGACGATCGAGGCGCCGCTGCGGCTCGATCGTTCCGAGGACGTCGCGCTCCAGGTGGTCGTGGACGGGTCCCGGATCGACATCTACGCCAAGGATTCCGACGCCTGGACACGGCATGCCACGGGCCGTCTGGGGGCCTCCGAGGTCTTCGCGCAGCCGTGGAAGGGCGAGTGGCCGCCTCCCGCCACCGAACCGATCGACCTGGACCGGGCTTACGCGGCCCTCGACTACGGTCCCGCCTTCCGCGCGGTGACGGGGCTGTGGCAGGACGGCGACGAACTGTTCGCCGACGTCGCGCTTCCCGAAGAGGTCGACGGCCGGTTCGCCCTGCATCCCGTGCTGCTCGACGCGGCGGTGCACACCCTCGCGCTGGCCGGAGCGCCCGGCGACGAAGCGCGCGTGCCGTTCTTCTGGAGCGGCGTCCACGTGTTCGCCCCCGCCGCGCGCCGGGCGCGAGTCCACTGTGTACGGTCCGGCCCCGGCGAAGTCCGCGTCGAACTCTTCGACCAGGCCGGAACGCCTGTCGCGGTCGTGGAATCCCTGCTCACCCGGCCGCTGCCCGCCGGGAACACGATGCTCTACGCGCCGCGCTGGATCCCCGTCCCCGCCGCAAGCGCCGACGACGTCCGGATCGTCGAGACCGAAGACGTCCGGAGCGCGCTCACCGCACTGCAGGACACCCTGCCGCGCGGGGAACGCACCGTCGTCGTCACCCGCGACGCGGCCGATCCGGCGTCGGCCGCCCTCTTCGGCCTCGGGGCCGCCGCGTCGAGCGAGTACCGAGGCCTGGTCACCGTGGTCGACACCGAACTCCCCGCGGAGAAGGTGCGCGAACTCGTCGGCGGCAACCCCGAGCCCCAGCTGTCGATCCGGGACGGCGTGCCGCACGCGCTGCGGATCGCCCGCACCGCGCCCGCGTCCGGCAGGCCACTCGATCCGGCCGGGACGGTGCTGATCACCGGCGGCACCGGCGCGCTCGGCGGCGCGCTGGCCCGGCATCTCGTGTCCACGCACGGAATCCGGCATCTGCTGCTGGTCAGCCGTCGCGGCCCGGCCGCGCCCGATGCGGACGACCTCCTCGGGCTACCCGCCGACGTGCGGATCGCCGACGGCGACATCGCCGATCCCGCCTTCGTCCGGCGGCTGGTCGATTCCTGCGATCCGCCGCTGACCGCCGTGGTGCACGCCGCCGCCGTCGTGGCCGACGCCGCGTTCACCGCGCAGACGCCCGCCGGGATCGACACCGTCTTCCGCCCCAAGGCCGACGCCGCAGTGGTCCTGGACGAGGCCACCCGGCATCTCCCGCTGTCGGCTTTCGTGCTCTTTTCCTCGCTGGCCGGCACTTTCGGCAACGCGGGACAGGCGAACTACGCGGCGGCGAACCGCTTCCTCGACGCGTTGGCCGTGCGGCGGCGGGCCGAGGGGCTTCCCGCGACGTCGATCGCTTGGGGCCTCTGGGATCTCGAAATCGGCCTCGGCGCCCAGATCCCCGAAGCGGCGCGGCATCGGATCCAGACCTCCGGGGTGGCCCCGCTGACCCTGGAGCAGGGAATGGCCCTGTTCGACGCCGCGCTCGGGCATGCGGAACCCGTCCTGATCGCCGCCCGGCTCGACCCCACCGCGGCCGGGCTGCCCCCGATCGCCGACGGACTCGGCCGTCCCGCGGCGAGACCCGCGCCGCCGTCACCCGACCGGCGCTGGCCGGATCAGCCCACCGAGCGGGAACTGCGCGATCTGCTGCGGGTGGAAGTCGCCGAGGTCCTCGGCCACCACGATCCGGGCACGATCCCGGTGGACAAGCCGTTCACCGAACTGGGGCTCGATTCCCTGGCCGTCATCGACCTGCGCACCCGGCTCCGGGAGCTGACCGGTGTCGAACTCCCGGCCCGCGTTCTCTTCGACCATCCCACCGTCACCGAACTCACCGGGCACCTGCGCGAATGGTCGCGCTGAGCGCGGTGAGCAGATCGGCGAGCAGCGACGCGGTGAAGTCGTCGGTCAGCGTGCCTTCGCTGTCGAAGCGTTCGTGACTGCGGAACACGGTCACCTCGGGTTTGACGACGACGTCGGAGCCGATCGCGGCGAGGATCTGCCGGAGCGACTGCTGGGCGCGAATCGAACCGAAGGCACCCGGCGAGGCACCGGCGATCGCGATCGGTTTGCCGGGGAGCAGTGGCCCGGCGGGCGGCGTGCTCGCCCAGTCGATCGCGTTCTTCAGCGCGGCGGGCACGGACGCGTTGTGTTCGGGGGTCGCGATCAAGAGGCCGTCCGCCTCGGCGACGCGGCGCCGGAGATCCGCCACCGGCGCCGGCGGCGAGTCGGTGTCGAGGCCCTGGCGGTAGAGCGGCAGGTCGCCGAGCCCCGCGTACAGCTCGATGTCCATCCCGCCGGGGTTCGTCTTCCTGGCCGCGTGCAGCAGGGCGGTGTTGTGCGAGCCGTCGCGCAGGCTGCCGGAAATCGCGAGGATCTTCAGTTCGGTCATGGTCGGTTCCTCCGTCAGTTCTTGGGGCGGGCGAGGGTTTGGCTGAGCGTCAACGCGGTGAGCGCGACGGCGAATCCGGTGAGCTGCCAGCCGGTGAGGGTCTGGCCGAGCACCAGGAATCCCGCGGCGGTGGCGACGAGGGGGTTGGTCAGCGTCAGCAGGGAGACCGACGCCGGGGCGAGCCGGTCGATGCCGCGGAACCACAGCGGGTAGGCCAGCGCGGTGGTGACGATGCCGATGTAGCCGTAGCCGATCAGGTTCGCCGTCGTCAGCGAACTCGGGAGGCCTTCGAACAGGAGCGTCGCCGGGGCGAGGACGACGCCGCCGAGGGTCAGCTGCCAGCCGGTCATCGCCAGCGGATGCCCGGGGCGGCCCCATTTCTTGGTCAGGATCAGGGAAACGGCCATGAGCCCGACGGCGAGGAGCATGGCGGCCAGCCCGAGCGGGTCGAGCCGGGCTTCCGACGAAAGCGTCAGCAGGGCGACCCCACCGGCGCCGGCGATCGCGGCGAGCAGGATCGGCGCCGGGGTCCGGACGCGGAGCATCGGGAGCGCGAGCAACGCCACCAGCAGGGGTTGCAGGGCGCCGAGGGTCGCGGCGACCCCGCCGGGGAGGCGATACGCGGCGAAGAAGATCAACGGCAGGAAGGCGCCGAAGTTGAGCATCCCGAGCACCGTCGTCTTCCACCACCACGACCCGTGCGGGAGCCGCCGGGTCAGTGCCAGCAGGAGCAGCCCGGCCGGGAGCGCCCGCAGCGTGGCGGCGAGCAGCGGCCGGTCCGGGGGCAGCAGGGTCGCGGTGACGACGTAGACGGTGCCCCAGCTGGCCGGGGCCAGCGCGGCTAGCCCGGCGTCACGCAGCGTCGGTTTCGCGGCCGCCGGTTCCGCCGGGACGACGGGCCGCTCGGCGATGATCGCCATGATGTCTCCTCACTGATAATCTCAACGTTGAGATAACACCAGCGAGTTCTGTCAATGTCAAGTCTCTTAATGTTGAGACGATTGGAGGGCGTCATGGCCGACGCGGTGGACGCGGTGATCGCGCTTTGGCGACACGAGCGGCCGGACCTCGAAGACAAGCTCTGGCCCGCCGAGGTGATCGGGCGTGTTCAGCGGCTTTCGCGGATCCTCGACCGGAAACTCAAGGAGTTCAACGCCAAGCACGACCTGGAATCGTGGGAGTTCGACGTGCTCACCACGCTCCGCCGCTCCGGGGAAGCCGACGGCCTGACGCCCGGCGCGCTGCTCAAGGCCGCGATGGTCACGTCCGGGGCGATCACGAACCGCATCGACCGCATGGAGGCCAAGGGCCTGGTCGAGCGGGTGCGCGACAGCGACGACCGCCGCTCGGTCAAGATCCGGCTGACCGGCAAGGGTCGTCAGGTCGTCGACGAGGTCTTCGTACTCCACCTCGAGAACGAAGCCGACCTCCTGCCCGACCTGAAACCGGCGCAGTGGGCCGAACTGATCGGCGGCCTGCGGCTGCTGCTCGAACACTTCGGCGACACGTCACTGGACTGATTCCAGCGCGGCGGCCGCGGCGTCCAGCGCGGCACCGGGATCGACGCCGAGCTCCCTGGCGGCACGGGCGTATTCGTCCGCCGCCGCCCGCAGGAGTGCCGCCTTGCCCGGCCGGTCGGCGATGTCGGCGACGACCGTGCCCTTGGCGCGAGCGGTGTACACCCAGCCGTCCTCTTCGAGCTCCCGGTAGACCCGTGCCACAGTGCCCGAAGCCAGCGCCAGATCCCTGGCGAGCTGCCGGATGGACGGCAACCGGGTGCCCGGCGCCAGCGCGCCGGTGGTGATCAGCCGGATCAGCTGATCCCGCACCTGCCGCCACGGCGCGATCCCGAGATCCGTGTCGACGACGACTTTCAACGGAATCAGGCGGCTTCGACGCGCGAGCGGTGGGCGAGGTGGTACCAGCCGGCGAGCCCGGCGACGACCACCAGCCACGAGCCCAGGTTCGTGACCTCCGGGATCGCCAGCGTCACGGTGGCGGCGAGCCCCAGCCCCGCGGCGACCCGCGCGCTGCGGACGCGCAACGCGCCGTCGGCCGCACTGTCCCGTGTGGACGGTCGGCGCACGGCGAGCAGGATGACCAGCCACGTGACCGCCGAAACGGCCGCGGCCACCCCCAGTAAGGCCCACCAGCGATGGACCACGAGCCAGACCACCGCGGCCGCGACGATCACCGCGTAGAGGATCAGGCCCCAGTCCGGGACGAGCCCGCGTACCGCCCGCCGCTCCAGTCCGGCCTCGCGGCGAGCACCTTTCGGCGACCGCAGGGCCAGCACTTCGGCGATCAGCGCGCCGATGAGCAGGGTGGCCAGGAAGAGCGAGGCGCCGTCGTTGCCGATCCCGGCGAGATCGGCCAGCAGCGGCAACCCGAGGAACAGCCACGGATACCAGAACCGGCGGCGGCGCAGGTAGCGCACGGCCTCGGCGACGTCGGACGGCGAAGGATCTTCGACGCCCCAGCGTCGCAGCACCTTCTTGCCCTGCTTTTCGCCCGGCCACAGCGGAACCAGGATCGCCAGGCCGAACAGGCCCATGATCAGGGCCACGGCCACGACGTTGTCGAACGGCACGATCAGCCTCCTCGGTCTTGTATCAAGCCCATGATACAAGACGGGTCGCGACCCCGCCTTCCCGCGAGGAGCCCAGAGGTCAGCTCCAGCCGAGCGGGGTGACCTCCGCCGCCGACGTCCACGGGCCGCGACCGCCCGCCTCGGTGAGCGCGCGGAACCGCACATAACGCGCCCGGGTGGGCCAGAACCGCAGGGTCTTCCGGGCGGCGTCGTCCGCGAAAGTACCCGTGGCGGCGGGACTCCCCCAGGCCGAACCGTCCGTGCTCAGGTAGACCTCGTAGCCACCGACGCGCCCGTGGTCGGAACCGTCCTGACGCGGCAAGTAGGCCAAGCCCGTGACGGTGCGGGCGGCACCCAGATCGAGCTGCAGTTCGTGCGGCAGCGGGTCTTCCCCGCCGGACCACTTGGTGTGCCAATGGGTGGCGGGATTCCCGTCGACGGCGTTCGCGGCGGCGCCGTTCTCCCCCACCGTCTCCTGGCTGTCGGCCGAGCGGACGGCGGCGGTGAGCGGCCCTGAGCCCATCACCGGGTCGCTGATCGTCTCGGCACCCGTCTCGACATGGCCCGCGAAGCGGCGAAGGAAACCGTCCGGCCCCTGAACGGTCAGGTCGTACCAGCCGCCCATGCCGCCTTCGGTGCTGAACCAGTCCTCGACCGTCGCGCCCTGGGCGACCGTGTACGTCCACGGTCCACCGCCCCGGTTGCCGGTCCGCACGGTCAGCTCGCAAGCCGCGCCGGCGTTGGTCATCTTCAGGTACACGACGCCGGAACCCGGCCGCAGCACGACTTCCGGGTTCGGCTTGCCGCCGGTGGTCGCGGTGAGCCGGTTGCCCGCGAACCGGCGCAGGAAACCGTTGGGGCCGTGCGTGGTGAGGTCGTACGCGCCGTCCGGGGAACCGGCCTGCCAATAGTCGGAAAGCGTCGCGTTCCCGCCGAGGGTGTAGCGCCACGGGCCGTCGGTCCGATAGGCGTTGGCGTACACGTAGAAATGCGCGCCCGCCGTTCCGGTATTGGCGAAGTCGATCCAGAATCGTTCCGCGGTCACCCGTCCTGAAACCGTCAGCTGATAGGGCAAGGGCCGCGCGGTCCGCACCCCGGTCTCCGCGACGGGGAGTTTCTGCACGGACGGCGGCTGCGGCTGGGTGTTCCACGGCCCGCTCGTCGGCACCGGTTTGGTCAGCGCCGGATAGGTCGCGCTCGGCGAAGTGGTGTCCAGCGCCGAAGTCAGGTCACCGCAGACGGTGCGCCGCCACGGCGAGATGTTCGGCTCGGCGACGCCACTCCAGTGTTCGAGGAAGCGCAACACGGAAGTGTGGTCGAAGACCTCCGAACACACCTTCCCGCCCCGGCTCCACGGCGAGATCACGAACATGGGCACCCGTATACCCAGCCCGATCGGCTCGGCGGAGACGAATTCGTCGGTCGTGGCGACGGAGCTCTTGCCTTCGTTGTCGGAAGCCGGCGGCGCGGGCGGCGGCATGTGGTCGAAGAAGCCGCCGTCCTCGTCGTAGGTCAGCAGGAACAACGTTTTGTTCCACACCTCGGGTTTGGACGCGATCGTGTCGAGGATCGACTTCACCAGATCGGCCCCGGTGTTCGGACCCCACGCGGGATGTTCGGTCTGGGATTCGGGCGCGACGATCCACGACACCGACGGCAACCTGCCCGCGTCGACATCGCCCTTGAAGGCGCTCAGCAATTGCTTCGGCGCGACCCGGGCCAGCCCACGGTCGTACAAAGCGCGCTCGGACGCGGTCAGGGTCGCCACGCCTGCCGCCAGTCCGTCGAGCAGCCGGGTGCGCTCGGCGGCCGAAGCCGAATCCAGGGCGTAGTAGAAGTACTCCAGCTTCGGGAAGGCTTTCCCCGCGGAGTCTTTCACCTTCGACAGAGCCTTGTTGCCGACGGCGAGGAAACTGCTGAAATAGTCCAGCGAGTTGTCGCCGTAATTGTCCCATTCCTGATAGACGCGCCAGCTGCGGCCCGCGGCCTGGAGGCGCTCGGCGTAGGTCTTCCAGGTGTAGCCGGTATGCCCGGGGTTCTGCCAGGCGGCGTTGCCGATCGCGCGAGTGGTCCCGTCCGGCTCGTAGCCGAGTTTGCCGGTGAACAGGTACATCCGATTCGGGTTCGTTGGCCCCATTTCCGAGCAGTGGTAGGCATCGCAGACGGTGAAGGCGTCGGCCAGTTCGTGGTAGAACCGCAGCGCCGAACGGGTGTGATAGGTGAGCGACCGGACACCCTTGGCCGCGCGCCAGGCGTCGTGACGGCCCTTGTTCCACGCCCGGTGCCCGCCGGACCAGCTGTGGTCGACGTCGGCCATGAACTGATCGTCGATCGCGTACGGGAGCAGAGTGCCCGTGCCGTCGGGTTGCTGGAAGACCGACGCTCCCGACGGTAGTTTGATCGCGGCCGGGTCGTTGAAGCCCCGTACGCCGCGCAACGTCCCGAGATAGTGGTCGAACGACCGGTTCTCCTGCATGAACACCACGACGTGCTCGATGACGTCGAGCCCGCCCGTCGGCGCCTCGGCGGCGAGTGCCTGCCGGACGCTCGCCGGGAGCAAGGTGAAGGCGGAAGCCGCACCAGCGGCCTTCAGCAGGGTACGACGGCGCACGGAGCCCTCCAGGATTGCGTTGAACCCGTTCGATCCATGTTCGAAACTGCACCTTTGATGCGACTATCGAGCAGATAGAAACATAAGTGCCTGATCGGTTCAAGGGTTCGGCCCAGGGGCTGCATGATCGGAGCAAGATGACGCGACTTTCGGATGGTCACGACCCTCGTGAGTGGCGAGTCGGGTCAGCGCCACCCCGCCTCAGGTACCTCCTTGGTTCCCAGTCCGTGAAGGCCTCCTTGAG
>Ga0307518_10002918_pt1 | contig 12413 bp, 10 predicted proteins | sample 25_EM_MG_FD_203889 | JGI IMG/M metagenome (GOLD analysis project Ga0307518, IMG submission 203889) | Populus trichocarpa ectomycorrhiza microbial communities from riparian zone in the Pacific Northwest, United States - 25_EM | ecosystem: Host-associated > Plants > Roots > Unclassified | place... | reverse complement strand
GGTCCGGTCTCGTGAGTGGCAAGGACGGTTAGAACCGTCCTTGCCACTCACGAGGTCTCTGCGAGAGGGCGCGGCGGGGATGACCCGCGCCCCCACCCCCCGCGCCGGGGGTCCGGTTCCCGGCCCGGCGTAGGGGTACCGGGCCGGGAACCGGCGAGCGATACGGTTTTCCCTCCCTGGAAACCGGACCGCCCGGTCTGGGTCAGGCCGTCGTGGACAACCGGCTCACCCGGTCGAACACGAGCGGCACCGCGACGGCGGGGTTCAGTTCGGCGAGGACGGCTTCCGCGTCCAAACCGGGCAAGTGGATCCACGCGCTGTCGGCGAAGTCCGGGGTCGTGACGCTGATCCGGGCGCAGCGGGCCGGCGGGACCAGCGCGACCCCGAACGGCTCGACCACGTTGCGCCACACGGATTGCGAGACGATCATCCCGGCGCCGAACTTGTCGCCCGTGGGATCCGAACGGCACCAGTAGCCCACGGCGTCGTTGAAGGTCGAGGCGCACAGCAGCCGGGTCAGCGTGATGTACGTGCGGTGGTAGCGGTGGTTGTCCGCCATCGGTCCCATGTGGACCGCCACCCGAGCCCGCATCGGGACCCTGGCGTAGCGGTTGCGGGTCCGGAGCAGATGGTCCAGGTGGAACGCGACCTCGCAGAGCTGCCCGACGGCGTGGTCCGGATACGCGACCATCAGCCCGTCCCCGGTCTCCCGGAAGTGACGCGCTTCCCCCGGAACGAGCCCCACCGCGTTGAACGAGCGGGAAACCAGCGTTTCCATCTCGGTCTTCATCGGGTCCAACAGGTCGTCGCTGGCCTTGGACGAACCGACGATGTCGACGGAAAGCACGGCGTGGGTGTGCGCGTTGTAGTGGCCTGAGGTCAGCACCTGCATCTCTGCGACCCCTCCCCTGATCGGTGAAAACTGGCGGCAGGAAGCAGTGTTCCCACTCCTCACCGGAAGTTCTGTTCGGAACCGAACAAAACATGACCTCGCGATGGTCAACGCCAGTGAGCTAAGTCACACCTTTTTCCGTGATCACCCGCAATGCCTCGCGGTCGATGACGGTGATCGCACGGCGCGAACTGGCCACAACTCCCGCCTTCCGCAGCTTGTCCAACGCCTGCGCGACCATGGTCCGGCCCATCGGGATGAACTGCGCGAGTTCGTCCTGGCTCAACGGGATCCCGATCCGCCAGCCGGCGGGTGTCCGGATGCCACAGACGTCGACGAGGTAATCCAGCCGGGTCGCGACCCGCGCCACCGCCTGCGGTTTCCACGACTGGGTCCGCTGACGCTGAGCGAGCACGAACCGGCGGGCGACACTGACGAGCACCTCGCGCATCGCGGCCGGATGATCGAGCAGGAACCGGTTGAACTCGCTCGCCGCGATGCGCCGGACGTGCACCTCCTCGATGGCGACCACGTCGGCCATCCGGATTCCGCCCGCGATCACCGCGATCTCGCCGTGCAGATCGCCGGGCACCCCGACGTCGAGGATGACCGTCGCGCCCATCCGGTCGGCGCTGGTCACCTTCACGTAGCCGTGCCGCAGCAACATGACGAAGTCGCCGGGTTCGCCCGCCCGCATCAGCGCCTGTCTGCCCTCGTAGGTCTGCGGGGTCCCCATCTCCAGCAACCGGGCGCGGACGGGTTCGTCCAGTCGCTCCAGGAACGGACGTTCTCTCTCTTCGGCGGCCTCCTGGCCCAAACCCACGAAACACCCTCCCAGGCAGTCGTGAACACCTATCGCGGAGAGTAACCGAGTCGGCCACCCGATCCGGCGGCGGAACCGTCGTGGGTGGTGAAGATGCCCAGCCGGACCAGTTCCGATCTGATCCACTCGGCCAACCGGTGCAACGGTCCGTCTTCGGCCTCGACGAAATAGCTGTCCACGATCTGGTGTCGCCTATCGGCGTGCTTCGCCGCATAAAGCAGCGCTGACCGTACCTCCGAAACCTTCAGCGGAGCGACCTTGATCCCTGGAGCGGGCCGCACGGTGCTTTTGGCGGCCATCACCGCCAGCACGGCCTCCTCCAGGCTGAACCGGTGCTCCACCGGCACGACCACATGTTCCACGCCCTCGACAACCCGGCGCCCGATCAACGGCATGCTGTCAGATCAGCATGACGCACGGCCGTAGTCTGTTCGGCACCGAACACTCACCCCGGTTCGACCGCCCGGAGAGCCTCTTCGAGCGTTTCCCGGTACAGCCCCATCCGTTCGACGAGCATCACCGGATCGGGGTTTTCGTCCCCCGCGTGTCGTTCCAGCCGCTCGGTGGTCTGCTTCACCGTCACCCGCAGCTCGACGACGTCGGGAGTGTTCCGGTTCTTGTGTTCTTCGAGCCGGGCCACCGCCCGCCGGAAGGTTCCGGAAAGCTCGGTCTCGCCCGGCCGCACCGTTTCGATGGCGGTCAGCGCCCGGCCGAGCAGGCTGAAATGGTCGTAGGCGGCGGGTTGCGGCGCACGCTTCTCCCGGACCGGCCTCCGTCGCCTGCCGTTCAGCACGAAGAACGCGGTTTCGGCCGGGACCAGCACGGCCAGCAAGGCGACCGCGCCGAAGAGCCAGGCCTGCGGATGCGGATAGGTCACCGCGCGGCCGATCATCCCGGCGATCAGGCTCAGCACCACCGCGACGACGTGGAACGGCCGGTTGTCGTACTCGGCCATGTCAGAAGTTGCTGAAGACGTTGACGAACATCTTGTCGATGCCGTGCGGGTCGACGGCCTGGTAGCTGCGGGCCTTGGACTTCTGCGCGATCTCGTCGAGGACGCGGCTGTCGGCCTGCGCGCCGTAGGCCATGGTGAAGATCCGGACGGAGTTGTCCAGCCGCTCGGCGTCGACGTTCTGCAGCACCTGCTCCCTCGTCCCCGCTTCGGTGTTCTGGCCGTCGGTCAGGAAGACGACGGCGTTGATGAGATTCGGATCGAACTCGCGCCGCATCTTCTCGTTGGCCGCCATCACCGTCTGATACAGCGCCGTATCCCCTTTCGGGGTCAGGTTCTCGACCAGCTGGAGCATCGGGCCGCGGACGTTCTTGACCTTGCCGATCGGCATCTTTTCCTCATACCCGTCGGAGAACGTCCACAGCCCGACCTCGTCTTCGGGATGCAGGTACTCGAGCTGTTTCCGGATCGCGGGTTTCAGCAGGGCGATCCGGCTCTCGGAGTACGGCTTGTCCTTGCGGTTCTTGTCGAACGGCTCGTTCATCGAACCGGACAGGTCCAGTACCAGCAGGATCCGGCCGCGCCGCTGCGTGTACTCCCAGCCGTCCAGCATCTTCTGGATCTGCTCGCCGGTGGGGACGCCGATCTTCGGCGGCTCCTGGGTCTCCTGGGTGCCCACGATCCTGGCCAGCTCCGGGCTCGGTTTGCCGTCGGGGTCGCGGAACCCGAGATCGCGGAACCGGTTCTGCTGGCCGTCTTCCCGCAGGAACTCGTAGAAGTCCTTGGCCGCGGCCTGCTGCTCCGGCGACGCGCTCGCGGTGGTCAGGAAGGGGTGGTCGATCAGCATCGTCCCCTCCTTGGGGTGCACGGCGACCAGCGGGCGCAGCGGTGCGACGGGGTTCGCCTTCAGCTGCGCCGGATCCCCGGTCGGCACGCCGCGGTTGTAGAGGTAGACCATCTGCTCCTGCATCGCCATCGCGCTGATGTAGGGCGTGGGCTTCTTGCGGTCCTCGTCGTACAGCGTCTTCAGGAACGCCACCGAATCGTCGCTGTAGTAGGCGACCGACGCCTCGATCCCGCGGACGAACTGCACGGTCTCCGCGGTCCCGATCTTGCCGTAGTCGCCGCCGGTCGCGGCGAAGTAGGTCGCGATGGTCGCCGCGAGCCCGGACGTCGACCGCCGCGGATTGTCCTTGCCGAGCGTGAAGTTGCCCCACTTCGCGTACTCCGCGCCCTTCGAGGCCCAGCCACCGTCCCGGTTCACCTCCAGGACGTCACTCCAGCCGAGGGGCTTGTCCGGCCAGCCCATCGCCTTGGCCATCGGTTCCGGCATCGCGATCACCATCGGGCTGGTCGCGAGCGACGTCTTCGGCCCGGTCTTGATCCGCTCGCCCTTCCCGCGCTGCCGCAGCAGATCGAGCCAGAGCGAGGAACTCGGCAGCCAGACCTGGGGCTCGGGCTGGTGGTCGTCGACGTCGTTCCAGCCGTCGGCGATGAGGTCGAGCGTGGCGCCCGAGGTCTTCTTGTACGCCTCGACCTTCGCGCACCGGCCGCCGTCGAACGTCCGCCCGGTCTCGTTGTACCGCCCCGCCAGTTCGGCGATCAGATCGCCCTTCTCCGTGGAGGAACTGGTGACCAGCCGGACGCAGTCGGTCCTGGCCGCGTTCGACGGCGCGGTGACCGTGGTCGCGAGCAGCACGATCACGAGTGTCCCGACGAGCGCCCCGAAGACGAGCGAAAGCCAGCCTGATCTCCGCATGCGCCGCCCCCTAGCCGTCGTAGCGGGCAAGTGTAGCTACAACGTGGATCCCGGTTCCGTCTCCTCGGTCACCAGATCGTAGGTTTCGAAACTGAAGCGCGCGAGAGTGCCCACCCAATTCCGGTAAACCTGTAGATCATCGAAGGATTCGACGTCTAGCCGCCATTCAGGTGGAAAGGCGTCGCGCGACGATTCCCCGGCGGAAAGCGCGAGGAACGTCGCACGCGCGGCGTCCGGATCGGCGACCAGCAGGGCCAGCAGGACGAGCACCGCGCGATAGGGGCCGCCGACGAACGCCTCCAGTTCGGCGTCCGGGATCCCGATGCGGACGAGCCGGTAGAGGTTGACCAGTTTCCGGATCTCGCGCGGCGTGTTCAGCCTTTTCCGCAGCACGTGGACGAAATCGCGTTCGACCTCGGTGAGCCGCAGCCGATCCGGCCGCATGTTGTAGAACGTCGGCGGGGCCGTGTCCTGGACCACGACCTCCTCCTGGTCACCGCGTCCGGGGGAGCTCTCGTCCTCCGGCCATTCTTCGTGTGCGGATGTCCGCGGTTCCCTTTGCCCGATCGGCATCAGCGCGTCGATCAGCTCGTCCGCCGCGCTTCCCATGGGGCGCAGGGCGAACACGATCTGGAAGATCTTGTCGAGGTACTCCGTCCGGCGCGTCTCCCCCGCGCCGAACAGCTCTTCGTGGTGCTGGTCGAGACATCGCCGCAACCAGCGCGGGTCGACGGCCACCACCACGACGAACGCGGGCAGGGCCAGCAGCAGATGGACCGCGGCCAGCACTTCGATCACCTTCGACGGCGGGCAGCGGTCGAGGTCGTCGATGTAGAGCACGATCCGCTCCAGCGGCGGCTTGCCCTTGCCGCCCGCCAGCAGCCATTGCTCCCGCGCGTCGGCCAGATCGGCGCTCAGGTCCGCGAGATCCTCGCGGACCCGGGCGAAAACCCCTTGGTAGTCCCCGTATCTGCCGGATTTCGCCTCCTCGATCAGATCGCCGAGCCTGCTCGCCGCGTCCAACCGCCGGAGCCGTTCCTCGGTCTCCCGCACCTCGGTCTCGAACCGCTCCTCGCGTTTGTCGACGTCGTGCCGCAGTTTGTCCAATGTGGACTTCACCGGCGCGAGGGCGGCCCTGGCGGTGGTGAGCGCCGGCGTCAGCACGGCGCCGAGCGCGACAACGGCACCCGCGGCGGCGAGAATCGCGTTGTGCCACAAGGCCCAGCCGGTGATCGCCGCGGCGATGCCGAGCACTCCGGCCACCGCGTAGCCCGCCACCGCGAGCCGTCGCCGCCGCCGTTCGGCGCGGTCCACGCCGGACATCAAGAGCCGCCAGCGCCACGTGAGCGGAGAGTCCGCCTTGACGGCCTTCAGCCCGGCGAGCCGGGTGCGCAACTCCTCGCGTTCGGCGTGGACCTCACGGGCGTCCGCATGCGCCTCGGGCGCGCCGAGGTTGCGGAACAGGTGATCCACCAGCCCGACCCACAGATGGTCGTCGTGGTACTGCCAGGCGTTGAACCGGATCTGCCGGATCTCACCGGCGAACACGCTGGTGGCGGCGTCGCCGCGGGACCGGTGGGCCAGCTCGGCCACCCGGTCCGTCACCTGCCGGACGAAACTCGACTTGCCGGAGCCCCAAGGGCCCAGCAGTGCGATGCACAGCGGCGGACTGGTCTCGCGGTCGGCGATGACCGCGGCGAGCGTGCGGACGTCGTCGTGGAAACCGATCAGATCGACCGGGCTTTCGACGTCGGGCGTGATCCGCGGCCGCGCCCGGCCCGGTTTGGGCTCGACGAAACCGGTGCCGTCGATCTGGTTGCCGAAGCGGTCCCACACCCGGATCGTGCGGTCGTCCCCGACCGTGACGATCTTCTCGTTGCCCGCGGTGCAGGCGATCGCCCGGACGTTCCCCTGATGTCCCTTGAGGAGCGTGTACTCCCGCGGATCGTCGACCTCGCGGACGCGGACCTCGCCGTCGGAACCGCCGGAGAGCACCAGTTCGCCGTCCGCGCCGAAGGCCAGCGCCCGCACCACCCCGGTATGCGCGGGGAAGACGAGGGCGGGGTCGCCGTTGCGTCCCCACAGCCGGACCGTCTCGCCGTTGGCGGACAGCACCCGCTCGCCGCCGGGCGAGATCGCGACCACGTGGATCGCGTCCACCCCGCCGAACCGGTAATGGGAAACGACTTCCCCGTTCCACAGCCAGACGCCGCCGTCGTCGTCCCCGGCGACGACGAACCGGCCGTCCGGGGTCACCGCGACCGATTCGACCTCCGGGCCGCCGGTGCGCAGACCGCGTACCGTCTCGGCGTCCCGCCGCCCCACCTCGACCGTTCTCCCCGCGCCGGACACGACGAAGTCCTTCGCCACCGCGACCGCCACGGTCCGCTGGGTGGTCTGGACCTCCGGCGGATGCGCTTCGGTGCCCGCGATCCGCCAGCTCCGCACCGTCGCCCCATCGCAACCGACCACGTGCCTGCCCGAGATACCCACCGCCAGCACCGGCCGTTCATGGCCGCTCAGCGCGAATTTCTGCGCTCCGGTCTCCAGGTCCCAGACCCGGACCGTCCGGTCCGCACCCCCGGTGACCAGCAGGTTCCCCTTCACCGCGACCGCGAGGATCGGTGCTTCGTGTCCGGTGAAACGTGCCGTCGTCATAACGGCACAGTCTTCCGGTCGCGTCAAGATCATGGTTAACGACAGACGACTATCGGCGGGTACCCCGGCCACGTCGGAGGGTTCAGTGTCGACACTGCTCCGAAATTCCAGCACGCCTTAACGCGAGGAGTTCAACGTGCTTCGACGTACCTTCGCCGCGGTGCTCACCGGCGCCGCGCTCTCCATCTCGGTGCTCTCGGCGCCCTCCGCGGGTGCCGCCGAGATCATGGCGACGACCCTGACCTACGACGACAGCCAGGCCGCGGAGTTCAAGGACGTGGTGGCCGCCGGCGTCAACGTCTGGAACACCAACGTCACCAACGTCCGCCTCGTGAAGGCGACGCCGGGCCAGCGGGTCAACATCCGGATCATCGCCGACAACGGCTGGCCGCGCGCCACCCTCGGGCCTGTCCGCCCGAGCGGCACGGTCACCGTCTGGTACGGCAGGCAGGCCGTCCAGCAGGGCTACAACAAGGTCCGGATCGCTTCGCACGAACTGGGGCACAGCCTCGGCCTGCCCGACGTGAAGCCCGGGCCGTGCTCGTCGCTGATGTCCGGCTCGACCGGCGGCGTCAGCTGCGCCAACGTGAACCCCAACGCCCAGGAGAAGGCCAGGGTCCAGCAGAACTACGCCGGCACCGCCGTGCAAAGCGCCGACGCGGGCAAGGTCCTCGCGGAAGTCGGTTGATCCCCGCGCCAGGGGGTGCCCGCCCGGCACCCCCTGGCCCGGTCCCCCTAGGCGTTCGCCGTGATCGCCGCCGCCGGGCACAACTGCACGGCGTCGCCGATCTCGGCCGATTCCGGGTCCAGCAACCGGACCCGGCCGTCTTCCTCGTCCTGTGCGAACACCTTCGGCGCGGTCAGCACGCACATTCCGGCGCCCACACAGCGTTCCCGGTCCACTTCGAGCCTCATCGCGATCAGCCCCAGGCCACCGGGAGCGCGTACACCCCGTAGATGTCGGAGTCCGTCCGCATCGGGATCTCCTCGGCCGGAACGGCCAGGCGCAGCTTCGGGAACCTGGCGAGCAGCCCGGTGAACGCGACCTTCATCTGCACGCGCGCGAGCTGCTGGCCGAGACACTGGTGCACCCCGTGCCCGAAGGAGCCGTGCCCGGCGGCGTTCCGGCGGACGTCGAGCCGGTCCGGCTCCGGGAACTTCAGCGGATCCCGGTTGGCGGCCTGCGCCGACAGCGCGACCGCTTCCCCGGCCTTGACGAGCCGGCCGCCGATCTCGACGTCTTCGAGCGCGGTGCGCGCGCCGGTGTGCGTGATGGTCAGATAGCGCAACAGTTCCTCGATCGCGCCTTCGACGAGTTCCGGGTCCTCGCGCAGGGCCGCGAGCTGGTCCGGGTTCTGCAGCAGGGCGAAGGTACCCAGCGCCAGCATGTTGGCCGTGGTGTCCAGACCCGCGCCCAGCAGGAGGAACGCGATGCTGGTCAACTCCTCCTCGGTGAGCTCCGTGGTGACCAGTTCGCCGAGGATGTCGTCGGTCGGCTCGGCCCGCTTCGCCACGATGAGCTTGTAGAGGTACTCCCCCAACGTGTTGATGGCAGCCCCCTGCTCCTCGGCCGAGGCGTCCGGGCGGTTCAACGGCATCACGTTGCGACGGAAGAACTCGTGGTCTTCGTAGGGGACGCCGAGCAGCTCGCAGATCATCAGCGCCGGAATGGGCTGGGCGAAGGCCGTGACCAGATCGGCCGTCGTTCCCTGCCGTTCCATCGCGTCGAGGTACTCGGTGGTCACCTGCTCGACCCGCTCGGAGAGCAGCCGCATCCGGCGGACGGTGAACTTGCCGGTGAGCAGTTTGCGGTAGCGGCCGTGTTCGGGATCGTCCATTTTGATGAACATGCCCGGTGCGGCGGGCGGCATCTCCATCATCGCGGCCGCCCCCGGCAGCGGCGAGTGCATCAGCTCCTGCCGCGCGCTGAATCGCGGATCCGCGAGAACGGCCCGGACGATCGCGTGCCCCGTCGCGAGCCAGCCTTCATGACCGTTCGGGAAGGTCAGCCGGACGAGCGGGTGCTCGTCGCGCAGCGTGCCGAGCTCGGCGGGCGGGTCGAACGGGCAGCCCTTCGGCCGATCGAGGGGCAGCTCGGTGAGATGTGGGACCGACGTGGTCATTTCTGTTCCTCCCAGTTTTCAGCGATACTCAAAGGCTACGTTGCATTCAGGGTCTCTTCAAAGCTAAGGGCTGGCTTTTATGGCGTTCTTGCTGGTAGATTTCCGGAAATCGTTGCAACGATCATGCGAATGAATGCAACGGCTCGTTGCAATGATTTGCGAGTGAACGCACAGGGAGGTGCCCATGCCGGGCGGCAGACTGACCCAGGAGGACCGCCGGCTGATCGCGGCCTGGCTCAAGGACGGCCTCGGTTACGCCGAGATCGGCCGTCGGCTCGGGCGCCCGACCTCCACGATCAGCCGCGAGGTCGCACGCAACAGCGGCCAGTCGGGCTACCGCGCCGAAGAGGCCAATCGCGTGACCGGAGAACGCGCGCGACGCCGCAAACCCCAGCCGCGCGCCGTCCCCGTCGTCGAAAACGGCTACGGCCGCGACCCCGAAGCCGTACGCGCCTTCGAAACCGAGTTCGCCGAAATGATCGTCGCGACCGGTCTCCCCCGCATGACCGCACGACTGCTCGCGTGCCTGTCGGTCAGCGACGACGGTGTGCTCAACGCCGCCGAACTCGCCCAGCGGCTCCAGGTCAGCCCCGCCTCGATCTCGAACGCCGTCGCCTACCTCGAAGCACAAGCGATGCTTCGGCGAGAACGCGACGGACGGCGGGAGCGCTACGTCATCGACGAGGAGATGCCGCAACGGGTCTGGGACGAAAGCGTGCGGTCGAACCAGGAATGGGTGCGGGTCTCGCGCCGGGGCGCCGAAGTCCTCGGCACCTCGACCCCCGCCGGCGCCCGCATGGACGACCTCTCGAGGTTTCACGCGCGGATCAACGAAATCATGCTCGACGACCGGGTGGCGGTGTTCGCCGGTGACGCCTTGACCGTGCTCGCCGCCCTCCTGCACGCCGGCCGCGCGCTTTCCGTTTCGGCTCTCGCGAGCGCGCTGGCGTGGGCGCCTGATCGGGTGGTGGCCGCTTTGCTTGTGGTGGAGGAACATCCGCATATCGCGGGGCCGGTTCGGGTGGATTGCTGTGATGGGGAGTATCGGGCGGTTCCGTTGGTGGAACGGCTTACGGCTGGGCAGTTGGGGGCTTTGGGGTCTTTGGGGGCTTGAGGGGTGTGGTTCGGGTCTGCTGTTTGGGGGCTTGTTCTGTCGCCGGTTTTTGGCGACGGGCCTTTGACACAGGCCGTTGCTGCTTTCGGGCGACGCTTCGGAGCGGTGAGGCTTCTTGACGGCGGTTTCCGGTTGGTCACACAACTTGCCCCTGTCGTCGCTTTTCGGCGACGCCCCGGAACCGAGAAACCCGGCCGACCGAAACTCAGACCTCCGCTCGTCACCGCACTCGGGCGGCGGGGCTGGAACAGGGAGACTGGTCAATGGTGGAGTTCCGGTTAGGTTGAGCCCCTTTCACGCACAACCCGCCTGCCGCCAGTTTTCGACGACGGGCCGGAAGGCCCAGCCTCGCGAACCAACCGCCCATCGCCGCTTTCCGGCGACGCTCCGAACCGAGAAACCGGCTGACGGAAGCTCAGACCTCCGCTCGTCGCCACATTCGGGCGAGCGCAGGAACGGGGAGCCTGGTCAGTAGTGGGTTTCCGGTTGAGTGGAGCAGCTTTCGCGCACAACCCGCCTGCCGCCAGTTTTCGGCGACAGTCCGGAAGGTCCAGCCCTCGCGCACCAACCACCCATCGTCGCTTTCCGGCGACGCCCCGGAACCGAGAAACCGGCCGACCAAAACTCATACCTCCGCTCATCACCGCAATCGGGCGGCGGGACTGGAACAGGGAGACTGGTCAGTAGTAGTGGGGTTTCCGGTTGACCTGTCGCCAATTTTCGACGACAGGCCGGAAGGCCCAGCCCCTCACGCACCAACCACCCATCGTCGCTTTCCAGCGACGGCCTCAGAACGGTGGCGGTTCGTCGACTGCCGGGCGAGGTCCATGAAGCGGCGGAGGAGCGCTGTCGTACTGCTGCCCGGTAGGGGTGGTGATGGTGAAGGTGCCGTCAGGAGCGAGCCGATAGGTCCAGCCGGGCTCGTCCTTCAGCCGGTGATCGCGGCGGCAGAGGTCAATGAGTTCAGTATCCGCGGTGTGACCACCGTGTTGCCAGGGCACCGAATGGTCGAGATCGCACGCTTGAGCGGGTCGGTGACAGCCGGGTCTTCGGCACTCACGATCCCGCACCCGCACGAACTCGGCCAAACCCGCACTCGGCCGGTAGCGATCGCGGCCGAGATCGAGAACCTGCCCGGACAGCGGGTCGGTGACGATCCGCCGCAACACAGTGTTCCCACCCGCGGCGATCTCCCTGGCCAACGTGGCGGGGATCGTGCCATGCCCCGCCAACTCCGCCGGATCGTCATTCAGCCCGAGATAAGTGAACAAATCCATGTACAGGAACACCTCGCTGCGCTCACTCGTACCGCCCTGGCCGCCGAGTAGCAGATCGAGCGCGACATCCGCACGCAACTGATCCAGAGTGCGGGTCTCGCCACCGCTTCTGAGGGCACGGGCTTCGCGGTCGATCCTCTGGTAGGCGGCGGCGACCTTCTCGACCGGCCCGTCCTCGACCTCGATCGACGCGACCCCGGTCTCACCGTGGCGCAACGTCAGACGACGGCCGTCACGATGCTGCTCGGCCCGTTTACCGGCACCATCAGGGTCGACGGTGTTCGCCGCGTGGTTGGCGGCTTTCCGCACCTGATCCGGGTTCTTGTCCCCGATTCGGTCCTCCAGCAGCGCGTCGACTGCACGGGCGTCCTCGTCGGAGAGCCACACGGTCGCCGAAGCGACCTTCATCGCGCTGAAACCGGCCAGCTTTCCCTCGTCCATCAGATTCAGAGTGCGCGGCAGACGAGTGGTCAGCGCGTCGGCCGCGGCGACCATCGCACCCGCGTGATTGTCCACAAGAGACAACGCGAACGCGACCTCCTGCGTGACACTGCGGGCGCCGTCGCGGTGCCGGTTCAGCTGCGCGAGCGCCCGGAACCGGACCGCTTCCAGGCGCGCGATCCCCGCCGACGCGGCTTGCGCCAACGCCACGGAATCCTTGTCGTCCAACACATCCGCGGCATCGTTCACCGCGGCCAGCACCTCGGGATCGGTGAGGCCTTCCAAGAGCGCCACAGGCGCGGAATGAGTATCCACCCCACGAACATACGACCCACCACCGACAATTCCCGGGCCCGCGAACGGCAGAGACATTG
>Ga0307518_10002915_pt1 | contig 12420 bp, 10 predicted proteins | sample 25_EM_MG_FD_203889 | JGI IMG/M metagenome (GOLD analysis project Ga0307518, IMG submission 203889) | Populus trichocarpa ectomycorrhiza microbial communities from riparian zone in the Pacific Northwest, United States - 25_EM | ecosystem: Host-associated > Plants > Roots > Unclassified | place... | reverse complement strand
CGGCGGACAACAACGCCGATTCGCTGTACGCGGCGGCATCGGCGCCGATGGCGGGCGACGCGCTCGTCGTCACGGCCGTCGCGCCGAAGCCGCTGGCCAAGATCGTCGTCCTGGCCGCGGACGCCGGTGCGGGCGCCGACGTCCAGATCGCGGATTCGGCGGGCGGCTGGCGGACGATCGGCAGGATGTCGGGCGGCTACACGGAACTGACGGCCGACGGCGCCGTGACCGACAAGGTCCGGCTCCTCTGGTCGCCGGGTGGCGCGGCACCGAAGATCGCGGAGGTCGTCCCGATCAGTCCACCGCGACCGTGATGGCGGCCGTGTGGACCCGCCCGCCGTGGGAGAACTCGAGGAACAGCCGGTATTCCCCACGTTCCGAGAACAGGGAGTTGAAGGTCAGCTCGCCTCCTGCCAGCGCCGCGCCGAGCGGCTGGACCGGATGCAGGTGCGTGGCCGACAGCAGCATGCTGTGGAACCCGGTCATATGGCCGTTGGCGCCCAGATGCGGGTCGACCGCGGTGAGGAGCGCGCCGTCCGGGCCGCGGAGGGCGAACCGGAGGACCTGCGCCCGCATCGACGGGATCCGGGCCGCCCCGTCCACTCGCGTCACCCGGTATCCCGTGGCCGTCACGGTGTCGCCCGCCGGGGCGGGCACCGGGACGAAGGTGGTGTCACCGGGCACGGTGAACGGGACACCGAGCACGACCGGATGCTTCGGATCCTTCGTGTCGAGCGGCACGAACTCGGCGAACATCCGGTAGGCGCCGCCGTCGGCCAGCGCGAGACTCGTGCGCCAGATGTCCCCGTCCAGCCTCGGATGCACGTGCTGGAAGACGTTCATGTCGTCGCGCACGGCGAAGAAGTGCATCTGTTTGGTCTGGTTGTCGAGGAACCGGGTCACCGGCCGTCCGTCGGGGCCGAGGATCCGGAACGCGACCGGTACCTCGGGACCGCGGACGGCGGGTGTGGTGATCCGCTCGAACCGGTAGCCGCTCTCCGCCTCCGACAGCCCGTCACTGTGGGCGGCCGGGAGCAGATCCGCCGTCACCACGGGCTGCTGGTGAGCCGAATGCGCGGAGCCCGGTGTCGGCCGGAGGGCCACGAACACCGCGGCCGTGCCGATCACCAAGGCCAGCGCGAGGAACAGCCAATCCGTCAGCCGGGGTTTGCGCACGCCCCGCCCCCGGTCACTTGCCGCCGAGGTTCGGCTTCACCACGACCAGGCCCTGCTCGATACCGTTGACGATGACGATGCCGCTGGAGAAGTACGGGTAGTTGCTCCACGCCCCGTTGAAGTTCGCCGCGTCGCCCGCCGGGTAGATGTCGAAGTAGCCGACCTCGGACAACTTCGCCGAAGCGACCCCGCTGACGTCCAGGATGCGCAGACCGGCCTGGTAGTTCGCCTGGTAGGAGTACTGGCCCTTGATGTACTGGTTGTGGTCGATCGCGGTGGCGGGCGAACTGTAGACGCCGGTGTGCACGGGGGCGGACAGTTTGGCCAGGTCCCAGACGTAGGTCTTGGTGCGCTTGTCGGTGCCGCGCGACTCGTCCAGTTCGTCGTCGAGCAGGAAGTAGCGCTGGTCGCCGGTCAGCCAGCCCTGGTGCGAGTACTGTGCGCCCGAGTAGCCCTTGCGCGAGATCTGGACCGGCCTGGCCTTGTCGGTGACGTCGACGATGGTCAGCGTGTCCTCGTTGGCGTTGAAGCAGATTTCCCTGCCGCTGTAGGCCGTGTCCGGCCCGCGGTAGACGACGCACTGCGTGTCGTGGGTGTACCCGTCCTGCGAAACGCAGCCCGCCTTGGCCGGCGCCTTCGGGTTCTGGATGTTGACGATATGCGGGCCACCGCTGCACGTGTTGGAGCCGATGGCGTAGGCGAAACCGGTCTCCTCGTTGATCGCGATGTTGTGCGCGGGACCGAATTCCTTGTACAGCGCGTCGGCGGTGAAGGTCTGCGGTGTGGTGACGGTGCGGAGCCTGGTCAGGTCGAACACCTGCATCCCGTGCCCGGTGATGAAGTCGGCCACGATGAACGCGTGGTTCTTGTACACCTTCATGTCGCGCCACGAACTGCTGCCGCCGTTGGAGGGCAGGTTGCCGAGGAACTTCGGCGAGGTCGGGACGCTCAGGTCGACGAACGCGGTGCCGTTGGTCCGCCCGACGATGGCGTATTCCTTGCCGGACGAAGGATCGGTCCAGCCCCAGATGTCGTTGCCGTTGCCGCCACCGAGACCGGAGAGGGGCAGCACGCTGAGCAGGTCGACGTTCTTGCACGGGTATTTGTCGGCCTTGCCGTTGACGCACGGGACACCCGCCGCGGTGCCGGTGACGGCGTGCCGCTCGGCCGGGACGTGGTCGGCCATGAAGGTCTTGGCCGCCGCCTGTCCCTCCGCCGTCTCGGGATCATGCGCGGACGCCGCGGTCATCGACAACACCAACGCGGAGGCCGTCAGCACGGCCAACCCCATCATCCGCACGAGTTTCATCCGAGGTGCTCCTCACCGGGTCGCGGTCGGCCTCCGACGATATGGGCACCCACTCCCGGTGTATCCCGTCGAACGTATGGGGCTTTTAACCGTTTACCGAAGGTTCCGGAACGCTTCCCGGATCTCGGACACCAGGAGGTCCGGCTGCTCCAGTCCGGGGAAGTGACCGCCGCGGTCGAGTTCCGTCCACCGGTACAGGTTCCGGTAACGCCGCTCGGCCCAGCGTCGCGCGGTCGGCCAGGGATCGGCCGGGAACTGCGAGACGGCGGTGGGCACGGTCACCGGCCGCGCGTTCTCCTCCTCCGCGCCGCGCGGCACCCACCGCATCGCTTCCCAGTACCAGCGGGCGCTCGAGGCGCCGGTGCCGGTCAGCCAGTACAACGCGATGTTGTCGACCTGGTCCGCCACACTCACCCCGCCGCCGGCTTCCGGCCGGTCGTCGGCGTAGGCGGCGAACTTCTCGCCGAGCCAGGCGGCGAGCCCCGCCGGGGAATCGAGCAGGGAGTAGCCGAGGGTCTGCGGGCGGGTCCCCATGAGCATCCCGAAGCCGTATCCGTCGGCCAGGTGCAGGTCGCGCCGGTCCAGCATGCGCTGTTCGTCCGCGCTCGGCGCCGTCCGGTCTTCCGGCAGCGGCGACGCCGACGGCATTGTCAAGTGCAGGCCCGCGACCCGTCCGGGCGCGAGCCGCGCGAGTTCCGTGCTCACACAGGCGCCCCAATCGCCGCCATGGGCGCCGAACCGCCGGTAGCCGAGCGCGGTCATCAGCCCGGCCCACGCCCGCGCCGTCCGCTCCGGATGCCAGCCCCGCTCACGCGGCCGTTCGCTGAAACCGAAGCCCGGCAACGAAGGCACGACCACATGGAAGGCGTCGCCCGCGGATACCGGCTCGGTGAGCGGCCTGATCACCTTCTCGAACTCGAGGATCGAGCCCGGCCAGCCGTGGGTCAGGATCAGCGGGAGCGCCGTGCGTTCGGCTGAGCGGACATGCCAGAACCCGATGTCCAGACCGTCGATCCGGGCCCGGTGATGGGGCAGCGTGTTCCAGCGGATTTCCCTTGCCCGCCAGTCGTGTTCCCGCCACGCCTGGAGCAACGCCGTCAACCGGCTCAGCTCGATCCCCTGCGTCGCGTCGGGAACCGTCTCGGGTTCGGGGAGGCGCACTCTGGCCAGACGAGCGTGGAGGTCGGCGAGTTCGCGGTCGGGGACATGGATGGTGAAGGGTTCGATGTCGGGCACGGGGTCGAACCTATGGCCGGGTTGCGGCGTTTCCCATGCTGTCGGTTGGGGTCCGTCGGTCCGGGATTGCTGAGTTCTCGCACCGACGTCGTGGGTGATCCGACCGGCCCGCGACATCGGCTCCTGCGCCATGTCTGGTGGTTACGGCGATATCCGGACCAGCCTGGTCGTGATCGGTCCGTTGGCGGCGGGACTGTGTGGATTTTGGTGCGTTGGATGACCTGAAATCCACACAGTCCTACGTGATCGGTCCGGTCACGGTGGGTCGTCCGGTAGGGACAGTTTTGGTCGGGCGAGTGCTGTCTTTCGGTCCTGCCCGACTGCAGGCATGCCGAGGGGCCCGTCGCCTGGGTGGCTGGCGGGCTCATCGGTGTTCAGACCTTATGCAGGGTGTTACGCCGGGGTATTCGGAGCGGGTCCCGGTATTGGGGAGGGATGAACTCCGGTAACCCATCGGCGGCCATACGTACTTCCCAATCACCGTGATGAATCAACCGATGGTGGAAACCGCACAGCAGTGTTAAGTTCCGGAGATCCGTCGGCCCACCATCTGCCCAGTGGTAAATGTGATGAGCGTGGCAATTCTTCGGCTTCCGATGACAGCCAGGGAAGGCGCAACCACCGTCGCGGATGTTCAGGGCGCGTCGCTGGCCCGGAGTGACGAACCGTCTCAGCCGCCCCATGTCCAGCGGCTCACCCGAGGCACCCATCACCACCGGCAACATCAGACAGTCGCAAGCCGCGACTCGGGCTTCCCGCGCGGTCATCGTCCCCACAAAATCCAGACACGCGGTCCCGAGACCCGATTTCAGTTCCTCCAGCCCGACGGTCACATGCACCAAAGTCCGGTAACCACTCGTGCCGGGCTGGTCCGGGCAGGCGATGGCCAGGTCGAGCAGGTCGACCCAGGCGTCGCCCATGCGTTCGCACTTCATCCGCAGATCCGCCTGCCCGAACTCATCCACCGGCCGCGGCTGCGCATGCGCCTCCAACGCCGCGGCGGTCCGAGCCCCAGTCTCGTCATCTAGGAGACCGGTCAGCTTCCAGAAGCCGTCCTTACGACGTTCCAGGGTGATTTCGCGGCGCGGCTCCTTCGGCTCGGGATCCTTCGGTTCTTTACCGTCGGGGTCGAGCCAACCCAGCAGCTTCGCTTCAGCCTTGGTGAGCTGCGCGGGCCCGGCATTCGGGGCCAGCTCGGCCAGGATCTTCTCCGCTTCCGCCCGATCCTCGCTCGATGTGTCGGCGGGGAGTCTTTTCAGAATCTCCAGGATCTGATCGATCCGCTCATCCCCCACCAACCCCTCCGCCGCCACCGCAGCGGTAGCGGGCGCGAGAGGCGGAACCTCAGTGCCATCCAAGGCGCGGGTGGGGTTCAGAGCGAGAGCCCGCTTCACCACCGCACCCGCCTCACCCCGCGACAACCCCGCCATATCCGCAAGCCAGCTCGCCGTACTCCCATGCCCGTACAAGTCTTTGACGCCCCGAACCTCGATCTCCGCCAAAAACCGCCCCAACCCGGCGGTCGCGATCCGGATCACCTGCAGGGCCTGCTGCACGCCATGCGCAAGCTCCAGCTTGCCGGCGCGCCACAGTTCTTGCGGCAGTTCGGGGAGGAAGGTCTCGGACACGACTCCATAATACCAGAAGAAATCGAACACGTGTTCGTAACTTCACGCAACAATCAAAGTGCACATTTACCACTGAAGGGTGATCTGACCGTCAATCCCACCCAACAGAAACACGACACTAGTGACCAAGCCAGCACCACCCAGTAAGCGCTTACTGCTAACATCCCGACCCAGCGATCCAAACGACAAGAAGGAGAACAGTACGCAGTGACCTCACCCGCGGCCCAGCTCGAATCAGCCCTCACCACGACCATCGAAGAGAAAACAGCACAAGGCCGGACGGACCATCTGCCATCCACTCGAGGATGGCATCCCGGCGCCAGAATCGGCGCCACGGCCGAATGCGGAGCACTCCTTGCCTACAACGACGACGACGGATCCACCGGCATCTGCAATCTCGAGAACGGCCACGGCACGTGGCTGAACCTGCAACCCCAAGGCCAAAACCAAGACCAAAAACAAGACCACCGCCCCTACTCGGTCTGGCGCTGGACAGCCGCCTACAACGGCCGGCCCGCCTGCCTCATGGGACGCCTCGCCCCCGAAGCGGCCAGGCTGGAGCTGCGAGCGAGCGACGGCACAATCGCCGAAGCCGACGTCGTGGACGACACCTTCGCCGCCGAAATAACGGTGGACATGATCAGCCTGCGCGACGCGGTAGGACGGCTCAACGCCCACGAGCCCGATTCCGAAGAAGGCCGCGCCGAGTTCGAGCGACTACTGACCGACTCGCGGACGGAAATGACGAAACTCAAGGTCCGGGTCTACGACAGCGCCGGAGCCCTCCTCTACGACGGCGCGGCGATCAACGCCACCGACTAGAGCAAACCGTTCGATGGGCTCCACTCGGGAGCCCATCGAACAGACTACGCAACCAGCCGCCTGAGCAGCGTCCCGGCGTCCTCGGCGAGATCATCGGCGAGATGGTGCAGCAGCGCCTGCTGGAACAAGCCGTCGAAAGCCGCGTAAGCGACCTGCTGCGTCACGACCGGCGAAGCGTCGGCGAGTTCGGCGTAGCGCTCCACGACCCGCCAGATCATCGCCTGACGCTGAGTGTCGATCTCGAGCACGTCGGCGCGGAACGCGGCCTCGAACAGGCTCTGGTTCCGCAGGTCGTACCACAGCCGGTGCATCACGGCGTCGGCCCGCAGCGTGCCCGCCATCGCGTCACCGAAGCCCCGCTCCAGTTCCTCGGCCGAACGCGCCGCGGCCACGACCTCGTCGTAGCGGGTCACGCACACTTCCTCGAATCTGCGGACCGCGTACGTCAGCAGTTCCACCTTGTCGGTGAAGTAGTAGTGCAGCACCCCGTGCGAGAAGTTCGACTTCTGCGCGATCTCCCGCAGGCTCGTCCTCGCGTACCCCAGCTCGGACAGCGCCTGCAGCGCGGACTCCGCCAGTTCCGCCCGCCGCTGGGCGAACTTGTCCACGCTCCGGCGTGCGATCCGCTCGCTCGTCTCGGTCACCACGAGTTCCTGTCCGGTCCGGGAGCCCGCGCCTGCCGCGGGGTCCCACAGTCTAGCGTCGCGGATTTCTTGACGACTGTCCAAGAAAATCTTGACGACTGTCCAAAACTGGCTCAGGATGTGACCCACACCGCAGCCGCGGACCGTCTCAAGGAGGAGAAGTCCATGGGTTCGTACGACCTTTCGGGCCGGAAAGCCCTGGTCACGGGTGGCGCGCAGGGCCTGGGCGCCGGAATGGCCGAAGCGCTGGCCCAGGCGGGCGCCTCGGTGGTCATCGGCGACGTCCAGGAGGATCTCGGGCGCGCCACCGCCGACAAGATCGACGCGGGCTTCGTCCGGCTCGACGTCACCGACGAACAGAGCTGGGAGCAGGCGGTCGACACGGTCATCGGCGAACTCGGCGGGCTGGACATCGTGGTGAACAACGCCGGCGTCGAGATCACCGGGCTCGTCGCCGATCTGGACCCCGCCGACCTGCGCAAGATGCTCGACGTCAACGTGCTCGGCACGGCGCTCGGCGTGAAGCACGCCTTCCGCGCGATGCGGCCCGGCGGTCCCGCGGGTGCCGGTGGCGCCGTCGTGAACATCGCCTCGGTCGCCGCGACCATCGCCTTCCCCGGTATCGCGGGCTATTCGGCGACGAAATCGGCGGTCGACCGGCTCACCAGGGTCGCCGCGATGGAGGCCGGGAAACTCGGCTACGGCGTGCGCGTCAACTGCGTCTACCCCGGCCTCGTCCCCACGCAGATGGGCAATCAGCTCGCGCAGGACGTCGTCGAGGTCGGCCTGTTCCCCAGCGTCGAAGAGGCCATCGGCGCCGTCATCGGGCAGACCCCGGCCGGACGGCTCGGCGAGGTCGCGGACATGGCCGACGCGGTCGTGTTCCTCGCCTCCGACGCCGCCCGCTTCATCACCGGCGCCGGGCTTCCGGTCGACGGCGGAATGGGCATGTGACCAGTACGAACCCGAAAGGAATCACCATGAGCAGCCCCAAGCCCGTCGTGGTCTACGGCGCCTCCGGCTACACCGGACGGCTGATCTGCGAATACCTGCGCGAGTACAACGTCCCGTTCATCGCCGCCGGCCGGGACAAGGCCCGCATCCAGGAGGCGATCGACCACGTGCCCGGCCTCGACACGATCGATCACGAGGTCGTCGAGGTCTCGCACGACGTCGAAGCGCTCACCGAACTGTTCCGTGACGCCAAGGTCGTGTGCAACACCGTCGGCCCGTTCAGCGAGTACGGCCACGAAGTCGTCGAAGCCTGCCTGCGCACCGGAACGCACTATCTCGACACCACCGGCGAGCAGGACTGGCTGATCGCCGCCGAGGAACGCTACGGCGCGCGGATGGCCGAGCAAGGCCTGCTGCTCTCCCCCGGTATCGCGCAGATGTACACCACTGGCGAGATCGCGGCGAATCTGTGCCTGGAGACGCCCGGACTGGACACTTTGGACATCCTGGTGTTCTGGAAGGGTTATCCCACGGTCGCTTCGACGAAGACCATCCTGGTCAACGCCGCGCTGTCCGCCGCGTACTACCTCGAACAGAACGAGTACCGGCCCTGGCCCGCGGACGGCGGGTTGCAGGACGTCACCGTGCCCGGCCATCACGAAACCGGGCTGGCCCTGCCCTGGGGCGGCACCTCGCATCCGGTCTGGTTCAAGAACGACGCCCGCGTGGCCAACGTCAAGGCCGTCGGCGGCGTCTTCGACCGCGCGCTCATGCAAGGCGTGCCGCAGATCGTCGCGGCCGTGCTGGAACAGGTGAAAGACCTGCCGCTGGAGGAAAAGATGCGCGTGCTGGCGGAGCAGGCCGCCGCGGTGCGCGACGAGATGCCACCGAGGGAGAACCAGCGGCTCAACACCTCGCTGGATTCGGTGCACGCCTCGGGACCGCTGGGCCGCGCGCACTGTGTCATCCACGGCACCTGCAACTACAAGCAGACCGGGTTGATGCAGGCCTACGGCGCCTACTCGTTGCTGCAACAGCCCCCGAAACGCGTGGGATTCGCCTCCGGGTGCCAGGCTTTCGGCCATCGCGAACTGCTCGGCGTGCTACGAAGCTTCGGGCTGGTTTCGAAGCCGGTCCTGACCGTCCACGACTGACCGGAAGGACGAGCGCGTGCGACTGACCGACTACCTCGACAAGGGCGCTTCGCTCGATCCGGCGGCCCCTTGCCTCACCATGGGCGACACCTCCCTCAGCTACGGCGAGGTGCGGGAGCTGTCGTGGCAGGTGGGGCGGGCGCTGGCCCGGTCCGGCGTCAAGCCCGGCGACAAGGTGGCGATCCTGTCCGGGAACGATCCCCTGTCGTTCGGCTGCGTGTTCGGCATCAGCCGGGCCGGCGCCGTGTGGTGCCCAGTCAACCCGCGCAACGAGGCCGCCGAGAACAGGGAACTGCTCGACCTGTTCGACTGCACCTGTCTCCTGGTGCAGGAGTCCTTCGCACCGCTCGTCTCCCGGATCCTTCCCGACCTGCCGAAACTGTCCACTGTGGTCTGTCTCGACGGCTCGATGCCCGGCGCCGTCCCGTTCTCCAACTGGCTCGGCGACGCCGATCCCTGGGAGGAAACACCACCGGACGACATGGTCCTGCTCGTCGGCACCGGCGGCACCACCGGCCACCCCAAGGCGGTGATGCTCAGCGGTACCAACGTGGAGACGATGTCGGCGCTCACGCTGATGAGTTATCCGTTCACCGGACGGCCGCGGTACCTGGCGTTGGCGCCGCTGACACACGCGGCGGGTGTGCTCTGTTTCCCGGTCATGGCCCTCGGCGGGGAGATCGTCGTCATGCCCTCGCCGGACCTCGGCGAATTCCTCGCGCTGGTGGAACGCCGCCGCATCACGCACACCTTCCTGCCACCGACGCTGATCTACCTCCTGCTTGACAATCCGGCCCTGGACGCCGCCGATCTTTCGTCGCTGCAATGCCTTTGGTACGGCGCCGCGCCGATGTCGGCCACCAAACTCGCCGAGGCGATCACCCGGATCGGCCCGGTCTTCGGGCAGCTGTTCGGGCAGAGCGAAGCCCCCATGATGGTCTCCACGCTCGCGCCCGCCGAACACGTCCACTCCGATGGATCCCTTGCCCTGGAACGGTTCACGTCGGCGGGCAGACCCACACCGCTCACGCAGGTCGCGATCATGTCCGGCACGGGCGAGCTGCTGCCGCCCGGCGAACGCGGCGAGATCGTCGTCCGCGGTTCGCTGGTGATGCTCGGCTACTACAAGAATCCGGAGGCGACGGCGGAAGCGAGCGCGCACGGCTGGCATCACACGGGCGACATCGGCTATCTCGACGACGAGAACTACCTGTACATCGTCGACCGCGCCAAGGACATGATCATCACCGGCGGCTTCAACGTCTATTCGGCCGAGGTCGAGCAGGCGCTCATGGCCCATGAAGCGGTGCAGGACTGCGCCGTGATCGGGCTGCCGCACGAGAAATGGGGCGAGCAGATCACCGCCGTCGTCCAGCTTCACTCCGGGAGAACGGCGGCGGCGCAAGAACTCCGTGCCGCGGTCAAGGAGCGGCTGGGCAGCATCAAGACACCGAAGGAGATCCTGGTCTGGCCGGATCTCCCCCGGTCCAAGATCGGCAAGGTGCTCAAGACCGAAATTCGGAAAGCCTTGCTGGACAACGCCTAGCGTCGCGCGAGCTCTTCCGCGGTCGGCAGCGGCCACTCGTAGCGTTCCTTGGCGATGCGGAGGTGGACCCACGTCTCCGCGGTCACGACGTCGGGCCTGCCGCTGATCTCCTCGAGCGCCCGGTCGAGCGCGCGGGCGGACTGCGCGGCGATGGTGGCGACGACGTCGAACCGGCCGATCGTCCTGGCGAGGAACTCGGTGTCCTCCCGCGCGGCGAGCGCGGCGGTCACGGAATCCCCGGCTCCCCGCACGTTCAGGCCGATCCCGCAGACGAGGCCGGCGTCCGGCCGGGCCCGGCTGAGCACCGGCGCGATGCGGATGACGTCGTGCTCGACCAGGAAACGCACGCGGGTGCGCGTGGCCGACGGCGACAGCCCGACGTGCTCGGCGATCCGCGCGTAGCTTTCCCGCCCGTCGGCCTGCAGCCGCAGCATGATCGCGAGATCGCGGTCGTCGAGCCGCAGCCAGGGCGGCAGCGGGCGGCCCGGCATGAACAGACCCTTGACCACGTCCACGTAGACGAGGGTGTTGACCTGTTCCACCTCCGGCAGGCCGCGGATGTCGGCCACCGTGCGATAGAGCTCGGGCGAGTCGGGCAGACGCAGCTCGGCGACGGTCTGGTACTCCCCGCTCACCGCGGAGACGAACGCCGCGGCGGGCAGCGCCGCGATCGCGTCCGTCGTGGCCTGCGAGCGGCCCGAAGTGCGGATCGCGAGGTGCGCGTACGCGGTCAGGCCGAGGAACTCGGGGTGGACCGCCGCGACCACGCTCAGCGAGCCGTCGGCCTTCAACTGCTCCAGCCGGGCCGACACCGCCGACCTCGAAGCCCCGACGCGTTGGGCCAGATCGGCGACGCTCATCCGGCCGTCCGTGCGCAAAGCCGCGACCAGCGCGTCGTCCACGACGATTTCCCTCCGCTGAATTTCCGACGGCGAGACGCACCATATCACCGGCCAAACCACCTCACAGCCAACCGATATTGCGCGTTGTGTTCATGATCGCGTGCAGATCGATCGTGAACACCGTCCGCACACGAGCGATCTGATTGCGCGAAGGGTTTTCGTCGCTTACCTTCGCCCCACTTCACCGTCGAAAACCCCAGGAGTCCGCCCGATGCGCCTGTTGCCCCTCGATCGTTCAGTCCTCGACGCGCGAGCGACGATCCTGCGTCCCGATGAGCTGGTGACCGTCGACGACGCCACCGAAGGCGCCGAAGCGGTCCTCGTGTTCGGCGAGGAGATCGCCGCGGTCGGTTCGGTGGACGAATGCCGTGCCCGCGCGGCGAGCCTCGGCCGTCCCGATCCGGAGGTGCGGCGGATGCCGGGCACCCTCCTCCCGGGCTTCGTCGATCCGCACGCACATCCCTTGATGTACGGGCAGATGATGACCTGGGTCGACTGCGGACCCGAGCGGGCCTCGACCATTCCCGCCATCGTCGCGCTGCTGCGTGAGGCGGCCGAGAACACCCCGGCGGGCAGACCCGTCCGCGGTTACGGCTACGAGCACCGCAACCTCGCCGAGAAACGCCATCCCCGCAAGGAGGAGCTCGACGCAGTCGCCGACGATCGCGAGGTCTACCTCATGAACGCCAGCGGGCACGGCGGTGTCGTGAACAGCTTCACGTTGCGGCGCAACGGCGTCACCCGCGACACCCCGGATCCCGACGGCGGGGTGTTCTTCCGTGACGAGCACGGCGAGCTCACCGGCGAACTCTCGGACGCCGCGTGCAACATCCTCACCGGGGTCACCGGGGTGAAGGTCGGACGACACGGGCCGAACTTCCACCTCGAGGACGAGCCGGAGGAGCACGCGCGGCAGTTGGCCGCGGCGCAGGAGAAGTTCCTCGCCGCCGGGGTGACCGCGATCGGCGACGCGCAGGTCACGCGCCGCGAGTTCGACATGTACCTGCGGCTGGACGAAGCCGGGCGGCTCAAGACACGCGTCCACATGT